>Ga0210057_1000964_pt1 | contig 45480 bp, 46 predicted proteins | sample CryGeyCG2114_010_2_FD_183968 | JGI IMG/M metagenome (GOLD analysis project Ga0210057, IMG submission 183968) | Groundwater microbial communities from aquifer - Crystal Geyser CG10_big_fil_rev_8/21/14_0.10 (SPAdes) (version 2) | ecosystem: Environmental > Aquatic > Deep subsurface > Groundwater ...
CCTACTTTTGACGCTTCAACATCGACACAAAAACACCATACCAGTTTTTTAATTTTAAAATCACTTAATTTACTTGATCTAACAAGCACTTTGACTAGTTTAACAGACGCTGTTCTAGTCTAGTACCAAAGTAATTATGCTTGACCTACTCGCAGATATTAAAACCGAAGAGATAGGAGCGGACTTATCCAAAGTTGTTGATAGAGTTTCAAAACAATATGATCGGCCAGACATCGCTTTTCAGAAAGAAGCGATTCAGAACTCTTGGGATGTTCGTAATGATAAAAAAACAGGGAAAGATTGGTTAGTTAAGATTTATGAATGTAAGGAGGATGATAAAAAAACTCATATAGTAATTGAAGATCTTGGTACGGAGGGGATGAATAAAGATAGATGGGAGAGTTTTTCTTCATTGTGGCGTCCTAAAAAGGATCGTGATGACGCTGGCGGAAAAGGTCAAGGGAAATTTGTTTTGATGAACGCCTCCAGAGAACATATTTTGTTAGTAGAAAGTATTAGCGATGATAATGATTACATTTGTAAATTCCTTCAAGATGGCAAAAAAAGCAGTGACGATGAAAATCTCACAATCTCTGATTATATTTCGGGTCTTAAACCGCTGGATCATAAAGGGAGCAGAATTTGGGTATACGATGTTCGAGAAGATTTTTTAAAAACATTGCATTCCGAAGAATTTGAGGATTCGATAGTCGAAAGTTGGTGGCAAGTACTCGGGCCAAGATTTAATGGGAAGATTCATTTATTTGACAATGAAATATCGTATAAACCCCTTGTATCCCCAATAGAAGAAACCACTTTGCTCGAAAATTACAAAGTTGAGGGGTTTGGACGAATAAAAAGACTTTGCCTCGGTTTTTATTCGGATAAAGTGCTACCCGCTTTCGATGGAGTGATGGTTCAGCGAGCCAACATGATGATTGTCAAAATCCCTTTTGATGTACTTGACAAAGAATATCAGGGTCGCTTTTCAGGGCATATAGAATTTGATGCAGAACTTGAAGAAGAACTCAAAGATATTGAGAGAAACGATCATTGTAGTTTTCAATATGAGTCGCCGTGGAAGGAGATCAAAAATCTTATAAAAGACGAGGTTGATAAATTTGTCTCAAAAATAGTCCCATCAAAAGAACAACACAAGATTTTAAACATAAAAAACCTCTCAGAGATCATTCAAAAAGCGAATCAGATTATTGATGAATATTGTCCAGAAATTCTTGGTGGGGGCACAGTCGTACCTCCTATCACTCCGAAGCCAAAACCGCCCATTAGGATCAAACATCTGGTTGTTAACAAAAGAGAAGTAAAGTGGGGCGAAACAATCAAAACAACTTGTGGAATACTCAACACTACGAATGGGGATAAAAAAGTATCGCTAAATATTGAGATAAAAAGGTCAGGAACGAAAGTCCTTACAGAGGAATATACTCTGAAAATCGGATCCGGTGATTCCAGGTTAATAAAGCTAACAGAAATTAAGTTAGATCAGGAAAAGTTTGATAAAGGTAAATACGTCGTGCGCGCCACTCTGCGCGAGGAAAGACATGACCTTGATACGAAATCAACTAGCTTCTATCTCGAGTCAAAAAGAGAACCGGTTAAGAGAGGCTATATTAAAGGGGTCGATATATATGATCTTGATGACCCAACAATAAGAAATAAATCGGTCAAGGATGGCATCCTTGTGGTTAATTTAATGCACAAGGACTTCAATAACATTTGGCTAACTTTTGAGGAAAAACCTGTGATGCAAAATCGACAAATAGGATTTTACATAATCAAACTTTGTTTAGATGAAGCTACCCGACAACTGTTTAAAATAAAATTTAAAGATGATAGCTCTAAGGACATAGACGATATTGTCCAGGAAGTTAAAGAGATTCAGGACAGAATGTATTACGATGTCTACGCATAAAAGCAACGATAGCAGAGATGAGAAAGGAAAACCCGAAATAGGATTCGGTAAGAAAACCGATGAGGGATATAAGTATAGAACAAGAATAAATTTTAAAGAGGACTTGTCCTTCCAAATAGGAAAGTTGATGCAAGAAAAAAAGGCAAAGGACGAATTAGAAAGTCACATAGTGCAGATTCGCAAAATTATTTCTCGATTCAAGATTAAGGAAAAAAACCTTGATTATTATAGCGCCGTTGGCAAAGCCTTGGCTTTTCTACACAACGCTACTTTTAAGAATATAAAACCCTACAGCGTTTTCAGAAGACTTGTTGATGAGATTCCAAACATCCTACCAGAATTAGACGCAAAAAGAGCCCAAGATCATTTGATGATGATGTACAGAATTGGAGAATTAAGAGATGGTGTTTTAGCCAAAGCTTCGTGGGAACAATGGTATGAAATTTCCAAGTTTAAAAATGTTATTAGTAATCGAACAATATTGAAAAAAGTGCTTGCTTCATATGCAGATACAACTGGCCCAGACTTACGAGAAAGAATACGATCCATACTTAGCAAATAAATTTTTAGTGTAATTTAATTACACTTACCGGGTTTTTTGAGAGAGCACAATAAAAGACAATTGGAGTTGACTTTTGTTTTTATTCAGATATATTCATTGCTATCAGAATAAACATGAAAAATAAGAGAAAACATCTGGAACTTATTCAAGGAATCATCAATCGAATGGCTAGCAATTTATTTTTCTTAAGAGGTTGGACAATCACACTAATTGCAACATTATTAACCGAACAATACACCTTCAATGTGAACCAGCTTGGCACCTATTCTTTTTTAGATTGACTTCGGGTAATATTTGGGTTATAAATAAATTGAATAAAATTATGAAAAAGAATAAGCAAAGCTTGCCTTTCGTATCAAAAGGTAAACAGATTGTTAAACAAAACAGCTTTACCGAGTTTCTACTCTACACTACCCCAAACGGTAAAGTGAAAGTGGAGATATTTTTACATAATGAAAATATCTGGCTTACCCAGGACAAAATAGCTCTTTTGTTTGGCGTCCAAAGACCAGCCATCACCAAGCATCTAAAGAATATTTTTAAGAGCGGAGAATTAGAAGAAAAAGTGGTTAGTTCCATTTTGGAACATACCACTATTCATGGAGCTATAGCAGGAAAAACACAAAATCAATTTACAAAATTTTATAACCTTGATGCTATCCTCTCCGTCGGATATCGCGTAAATAGCTCTCAAGCTACCCAATTTCGCATCTGGGCGACCGAAAGACTCAAAGAGTATATCATCAAAGGTTTTACGATGGACGACGAGCGGTTAAAAAACCCCAATACTATTTTCGGCAAAGATTATTTTGAAGAACAGCTCGCTCGAATCAGAGACATACGAAGCAGTGAAAGACGCATGTATCAGAAGATTACTGATATTTATGCGCAGTGTAGTGCCGATTATTCTCCTGAAAGCGATATAACCAAACAATTTTTTGCCACTGTGCAAAACAAACTTCATTTTGCCATTACTGGCAAAACAGCTGCCGAAATAGTGCATGAAAGAGTTAGCAGCTCGAAGCAGAATTTAGGACTTACTGTTTGGAAAAATTCCCCAAAAGGCAAAATTAGAGAAACCGATGTTGTGATTGCTAAAAATTATCTGAATGAGACTGAGTTGGATGAGTTGAATAGAATTGTTGAAATGTATTTGGTGTTTGCCGAAAGTCAAGCGCGTAGAGGCAAAATAATGTATATGAAGGATTGGATAGGCAAGCTGGATAGTTTTTTGCAATTTAGCGAGAATACCATATTGCAGGATTTAGGAAAAGTAAGTCATGAAGTCGCCGAAGCACTGGCACTGGAAGAATACCAGAAATACAACGCAAATCAAGACAAAAATTACATTTCTGACTTTGACCGCGAAGTGAAAAAACTTTTGGACAAAGCTAAGAAATAATGTCTCAATATTACAACCCAAACCGAAAGAAGAACTTATACGACAAATACTCGAAAGATACTTATCGATTAAGCAGTTCAAAGATTGACCAATTGGTCTATAAACTCTACGACCTCACGCCGGAAGAAATTGAAATTGTCGAGAAGGGTTAGAAATTAACTGGGATTATTTTCCAATTACCTTTGCTGGTTTTTGGTTCCTCTGCTTTTACGACAGGCTTATCTTCCTTAGACAGACTCACTAATAGTTGTTCATTAGCAACGTTTAGTTTTTTGTCACTTTTCGAGAAAGGAACAAAAGATACGTCTTCAGGTAATTCAGGTACGTTCTTACCTTTTACTATGTAATTAATTAGCTTATGGGTCAATTCTATATTCTTGGAGGTTTGTACGTTTTTACTCATGTCAATATTTTATAATTCTTTTGTGAAAGAGATGTAATAATACTGTATGTTTCTTGTTAATACAAGTCAAGTTCTGAATTCTTCAAAAATTTAGTACGAAATATTAAATAATTTCTTTTAATATCATTGCAAACCCAGGTTAGCTCATGGTCTTTATTTTTATATCTTCTGATTCCGCTGGACGATTCAACTTCACTTGCATCATCTAAAGAAATTCTGTAATGCCTGTGTAACAACCCCTGTCCGCTATGATCATCGTAACGTACAACCCATTCCCAATTATCTTCCACATATATTTCAAAAGATATATTTTCGATTTTTCTTATATTGTTTTTTTTGTTTCTTAACACAGAGAAAGAAATCCGATCTGATTGTGCAATATTAAGAGGAATATTCCCTTTTTGAATATGCAAATTTTCTTTAAGTGGCGGTTTTATCGGGGGCAAGAAATTCTTGAAATGATTTCGTACTCTGTGCTTTCTCTTCACTGCTAATAATAATTTTCCAAATGCAGGCGGTGTGAACTTTGACTCTAAGTAGAACTAGGCGTTATTATTCACCAAATGAGCGATTACTACAAGGCGCAAAGGACAAGAAATCTTTATGATCCAGCTTCTAAAGAAACCTTCCGTTTGAGCCGATCAAAGATTGACTTGTTTCTTAATTGCCCCCGCTGTTTTTACCTTGACCGCAAACTTGGGGTTGGTCAGCCGCCGGGATATCCATTTTCGCTCAATTCTGCCGTAGACAAGCTTCTGAAGAAGGAGTTTGACACCCATCGTGCCAAAGGCACACCCCATCCCCTCATGAAGGCTTACGGGCTGGATGCTATTCCACTTGCCCACGAAAAAATTGACGAGTGGCGAGATTCTTTAAGAAGAGGGATTACAGTTCCAATTGGCGGCACAAACATCATTGTCACCGGAGGCGTAGATGATGTTTGGGTAAAGCCGGATGGAGAATTTATAATTGTAGATTACAAGGCAACAAGTAAAGAAGACGAAGTCTCGCTGGATGCCGACTGGCAAATCGGTTACAAACGCCAGATGGAAATTTACCAATGGTTATTTCGCCAAAACGGCTTTAAAGTTTCCAACACCGGTTACTTTGTCTATTGTAATGGTGATGCAGACAAAGAAGCCTTTGACGCAAAATTGGAATTTGACATTAAACTGCTTCCATACGAAGGCAATACAGGCTGGGTCGAAAAATGCATAATGGACGCAATAAAGTGTCTAAAAAGTGACAAGCTACCGGCTTCGGGAGAAGATTGCGACTTTTGTAAATATCGGGAGGCCGTCAGAGAATTCGAAAGCTAATGTATGCGGCCTACGAAACTGTATCGGATAATTTTTTCACCCTGGAGAGTATTAATTCTTCTTAAAAGCAAGCACGCCGCCAGCTGGCATAGATATGTCATCTTGACATACATATTCGATTACTATATAATACCTATTATATGCTTAACACTATATCGGCAAGACAAATCCAAAGAGAATATAAAAAGGTGCTGGAAGACGCAAATAAATCCAACGAGCCTATTATTGTGATGGCTAACAATAAACCGCTTGGGGCCGTCATTGGCCTTGATCTCTTGGAAAAAATACAGTTAGAAGCGGTACTAAAGGAAGCTCTCGAGGAATATAAGGCCGGGAAAACAAAATCGATATTTACAAAAGAAGAACTTGAGGCTGATTTTGAGGAGATGAGAAAAGAAGCAAACATTTAAGATGTGATCGAATTAAAATACGCTCCAAAATACCTATCTGAACGGAAAAAATTTTTGAGGAATAATTCAGAACTCCTTGATAAAACCATCAAAGCGCTCTCAATACTTGTAAAAAATCCAAAATATCCAGGTTTGAAGTTGGAAAAACTTAAAGGGTCTCGTGTTTGGTGGGGACACTGGGATTTGCGACCCGCAGTACGGGTCCGCATTTTTCTACACTACTATTGAAGTCGTTGCTTCAATAGTGTTTCGAAAAACCGAACCGAGGGTTCGATCTCGTATGTCCACTAAACATTTTTTCCATTAGGAAATAATATTTAGTGGGGACACTGGGATTCGAACCCAGAACCAATCGCTTCTTTTCGCAAAGTAATTTGTGGGAGCACTGGGATTCGAACCCAGAACCAATCGCTTAAAAGGCGAGTGCTCTACCATTGAGCTATGCTCCCGCCAAATTACTTTGCAAAAACTAGAGTATGCTCGTCAAAGGCGAGTGCTCTACCATTGAGCTATATCCCCGAACGCAGTGAGGGAATATATCAGAGGAGCGCTCTTGACACACAACCGAAGGTTTGTGTCAAAGCGACCTGCTGATATATCTTCACGAGAATCACTTCCCCAAAAGTACTCCAAATTATAAACTCCCGAGGGCTAAAAGTCCTCAGTTTGCGTTTATAAGTTTACATGAGCTCGCGGAAATATTCCAATCTTTTGTATTTTTATCCCTCGGAAGTTTATAATCTTGGTGTATAATTAAAGCTGATGACAGCAATTGATTGGACTAACATCTTTCAAAAATATAAAGGACAATGGATCGCTTTAAAAGACGATGAAAAAACAGTAATTTCTTCGGGTAAAACCCTAAGGGAAACTGAAAAAAAGGCTAAAGAAAAAGGCTTCTCAAAACCAATATTCATGAAAGTTCCTCCAAAAGCTGTGTATTTTGCCGGTAAGAGTCACATTAAGTGAAATTCAAATACAGAAAAATTGACCTTGCCAATCCTTTTTCCGGCAAGAAAAATATTCTCAGACCAATTATTCCAGTAAGCTTAACTTTTCGAAACCAAGCTGTACGTTACGAAGCATTAATAGATTCCGGGTCAGACTTTAATATCTTCCCAACCGAAATTGGTCAAAAGCTGAAGATTAATCTCAAGAAATGCAGGCATATTTATTTTTCGGGCATAGAAGATTCCTCTGTGCACGGATATATTGCAAACGTTTTCATCAGTATTAATCATGACATAGCTAAGACCAACATTGTGTTTGCTGATTTGCCAAACTCGACTGGAATATTGGGCCAGCAAGGGTTCTTTGATCTCTTTAAAGTCGGCTTTGACCTATCTAAGCAAAAAGTGACCGTGGATTTGAAAAACCACAATTAAATACTTGATATAATTCCCCCACATGAACTTCATCGATCTCGGAATCATCATCATCGCCGTCTTTTTTATTTACGAAAGCCAAAGGCGGGGTTTGACCAACGAACTCCTAAACCTTTTTGGTTTACTTTTTGCCTTGCTTGCCTCACTCTTGTTCTACCCCAACGTTGCCAACCTGATCACCACGTTTTTCGCCATTCCCAAAATTGCCATCAACCCAATTGCCTTTTTGCTAAGCTGGTTAATTTTCGAAACCGTATATTCTTTTGCCACCTATCAACTTGCCAAAAGATACCTGGTTAAACTTGTGGACAAACCGTTCGATAAATACCTAGCTTTTGTCCCGGGGGTTATCAACAGTTTGCTTTTTAGCGCCTTTGTGCTTTTATTTTTGGTTTCCATCCCCATTAGTCCCATTTTCAAAAAAAGCATTTTCGACTCCAAAATCGGTTCGCCTTTGATTTCTTACGCGACCGTTCTGGAACAGCCTTTCAACAGTATTTTTGGCCCGATTGCCAAACAAAGCCTGACATTTCTGACTGTTAACCCTGAAGAAAAAGGCAGTGTTACTCTTGGTTACCAACAAGATCAGTTAACCGTCGATTATGCTGGTGAACAGGAAATATTCAATCTGGTTAACCAGGAAAGAGCCAAGATTGGAGTCCAACCGTTAGTTTGGGATGAAACCCGGGCACGGCTTGCGCGCGCCCACAGTCAAGACATGTTTAAGCGTGGATACTTTTCCCATTATTCACCGGAAGGCAAAGACGTTGGCGACCGTTTGGCCGAGGCCGGTATTACCTATGAAATCGCCGGAGAAAATCTGGCGTTGGCGCCAAGCATCAGCAGTGCTCACGCCGGACTTATGAATAGCCCTGGCCACAAAAGAAACATTCTGGATCCGGCTTTTAACAAAGTCGGTATTGGTGTTATCGACGGCGGTGTCTACGGCAAAATGGTCACCCAAGTGTTCACCAACTAACGGTAAAACGAGGTCTCTCCTCGTTCCCAGCAGATTGAAGGCCTAGAACGAGGAGAGACCTCGTTTTACCTGCGTTTCGACCTTGTGGCTCAAATTCTGGTGTGTTTTAAGCGATATGACTTTAGGCAAAAATTTCTAATTTTTCCGCAAAAAATTGAGTCTATATTTCTTTAGCCCAAACATTCTATGGTTGGCGCAAGTACTTTAATCTAAAGGACTTATCCCCGAAGTAGCCGGTCACTTCAGGCATTATCAGCGGCATCTTACTTAAGTTTGCCGGAAAAACCGTGTAATCCCCGTATTTATCGTTAACCAAATCCAGTGCACTTACCAGCGCCTTTCGTCTGCGGTCGCCGGCAAAAAGGGGAGTAGGCATGGTGTTTTTGGGTGCCAGCATGCCCAGAAACACACCGCAAAAACGCACGTTTGTAATGTCCCAAGTTTTGGCAATTGCCAAACAATATCGGAAAAAATCGGCACCATCGTCAATGTAATATTTCAAAGTCCGGTGTCCCCACCAGCGCTGCTCAAAATTACCCTGGTCCTTTTGATAGTGGGCAGACCCTGACCTAAGCGATAAACCAACATATCTGCCGGCCAGATTCATTCTCCTGGCTTTAAAAGCGGCTTCTTCGCACAAGTTGCGGACGAGTGCTTCGATTTCTTCCGGCTTAGTCAGGTTCCGGTGCGTGGTATAGGTTCTGCCGACGCTTTTGGCGTCGGGAATCTGCTCGATAGCCGTCACTTCCGCTTCGTCTATACCCCTGCAAATATTGTATAGATGCACCGACCAGTGAGGACCGAAATGCTTTTGCAGATATTCCATACTAAGCGAACGCAGTTTTGGGAAACTATCAATTCCCAGCGTTGTTAAATGGTGATAAAGGCCAAACCCCAGACCACAAACATCAGTTAGTTCCGATTTGTCTAAAACCTCCAGTTTATTTTCGTCCGTTATCCAAAAAAGCCCGTCAGGCTTGATTTGTTTGCCGGCTAATTTTGCCAAAAGTCTATTATGTGAAACTCCCACAGAACACGTTAAGTAATCCCCAACTTCCCTGAGCCGCCTTTTTATTTCAAAGGCAATATTAAAAACATTGCCAAAAATGCTTTCGCTTTGCGTGACATCGATAAAACATTCATCAAGCGAAAAAGCTTCACAAACAGGGGAGTAGCTGGCACAAATTTCGATAAACTGCCGGGAAATATATTCGTATTTAGCAAAATCGGCAGGAACTAGCACAATTTCGGGGCAAAGCTTGCGGGCTGTATAAACGTCGCTGCCCGTAGCGACGCCGTATTTTTTCGCTTCTACAGATGCAGCAATAATACAGGCTCTTCCTTCCCCTTTGACAACACCAACCGGCTTGCCGCGTAATGCAGGGTTTACCTGCTGTTCAGCAGTGGCAAAGAAGCTATTAAGGTCGGCATGAAGAATCAGCCTATTAGTCGGCATAGTTTAAATTCGAAATCCGAAATTCGAAAACCGAAACAATTTTCAAAATTCAAATTCTCAAATGATCAAAACCTATTCGCTTTTTCTGATTATGGAACCAAATATATTCATCAATTCTGTCGCTTCTTTAATAAGGGATTGTCTTTCTTTTTCTAGCCCTTCGTCGCTGTTTATATCGACTAGTTTTAACCAATACCTGCTTTCTTTTACCTCTTTTCGGCTGATTTTAGTTCTTAGTATGAAATCTTTTTTACTAAACGATTCATTAGCTTCTATATAATTTGCCCCCACAGACCCAGAAGACCTAGTTAACTGTTTTGAGTCTTCAATGTTGGCAATTGTCTTCGGAAGCAGTTTTATAAACGCCCTACATTTTCTAGCGAACTCCAAAGTTCTTTCTTCTAAGTCGTACTGTTTTGTATTTTGTATTTCTGTCATTTGTATTTGTTTCGAATTTCGTGCTTCGGATTTCGAATTTATTCCCGTGCTACTACCTTCCGCAGCCACCAGCAGTAACTCTCGCTATCAAATTCCAGTTCGAAGTCAGCACTATCAGATTTGCAAATGAGACTAACGAATCTTTTTTCTCCTATCCGATGGGCGGAGGTGAAGATTAAATCTTTGAACTCGACCCTTCTATTTTTCCAAGTCATGGCCACGGGGAATATCTTACCGAGATTAGCAGTAGGATCGAACCGCGCTAAAACTTCAACGCGTTCGTTAATTGGAGTGCTCACTAAACCATAGTACCCGAAGAAAACCCAAATATCAAGACTTTAAAATTAACTATTTCCTTCAAAAATGCTAATGTAGTAAAGATGCAAGTTTCATCGTACCGTCATCACATTGAACTTTCGCTGCAAAAAGCCAAACCCAAGTTTATAGAAAAATCATTTTTCCTAATTGCCGGTATGGTTTTGCTCGGCCTTGGTTTTATCAGCAGTCTCTTTTTTTACCAGTTCAAGCTGGACGAACCTCTAAGAGCCCAAAACCAATACTTGGAAAATGTTATCGGTTCTTTTTCACAAACCAAACAATCGGTCAACGAAACCCTACAGAGCTTCCAGGTCGCCGGTGCCAATATTAAATTTGTGGACAATCTCAAAGAATCAACACCGCAAGCAGCCGGGTTTTACACATACTTAAACGATATCGACAAAACAGTAGCCAAAATCGATTCTTTGGAGAAAAACATTAAGTACCAAAAAGCGCAAAGTCGACACGCCGATGTGCCGGAAATATTCCAACCCGTAACTGCGCACTTAAACAGCTTTTACGATACGAGTCTTGCTATTCTTCAGCGATCCAAAGAGGAGCAGGTCTTTGCCAAAGAAATGCTAAGCGCAACCGGTTTGCCTTTCTACTTGCCGGTATTGAGCGATGAGGCTATGTGGGCAAGCCGTGATACTAAGCAAATAAAAACCTACTACGAAACCAAGAAGCTTGAAGCCAACATCAGCTTGGCTGCCCTTGCCAAACTTAGCGTCCCCACGGAATTCAGATTCTACTATAACGCTCAGATCGCCCACCTGACGCTGTTTGTGGAGACTGGCGGCAAAGTGGTCGACATTTTAATCCAGCCGGACGACAAAGACCCTGAAACGGCGACCCAGCTGGAAAAAGCCTACCAGGTACTAAACGATGCCAAAGCTCAAAACGAACAAATTGCCCAGACACTTTTGACGGAGAGGCTTAAGGTTTTTGATCAAAAACGAAATTATGACAGATTTGCGCAAATCAACATCATGGCCAACTCGTTAAACGGGGAATTGGCCCAGCTTGCGGCCGACCAGCCCCAACCCAAAACCGACCAGGTTTTTAAGGCCTTAATGGACATATAACCCAATATTTTTGCAGGCTTTACAATTTAGGCCTGTAATCTGGTAAAATATACGTAATCTAACTCGTAAGGGGGTGAATTTATTATGGACGACACAAACATGAACACAGACGACACCACTGTAGTTGGTGACGACACAGCTACTCCAGTTGCTGACCCTATGGCCGGCACTACTGATGAAGCTCCTGCTACTGAAGCACCTTCAACTGATGAAGCTCCTGCTACTGAAGCACCTTCAACTGATGAAGCTCCTGCTACCGAAGAACCAGCAGCTGCTGAGTAATCAGCAAATTTCTCTTGACAGGGTCAACTACTCTTCTCTACACTTATTGAAAGCGTAAGGAGAGTATTTACAGTTGACCCTGTCTTCTTTTAAAAATAATTCCAAATTAACCTTCCTAATTGTGTTCGTGGTCATCTACGGTTTAGGGGCATACGTCCTGGGGGCTACAGGTTTTCTTCCGAAGTTTGCAAAATTTCAGAATGACCTAAAAGTTAAAGGTCTTGCCGACAGAAAGACGATTACAAACCCCATCGACTCGCCGGTACCATTTAGCGATACCCAAAGCGTCACCATTGAATCCGCAAGCGTTAAGCATTGCTCCAATACTAAACTTGGTTTTGAAGTCGTCTATCCGCAAAACTGGTTCACGACTTACAACACCGATGATCAAAAGTGTACTTACTTTGCGCCCTACACCTTTACGGTGCCCGAGGCCGCTGACAGTTTTACGGTGCCTATAAAGTTGGAAATTCATACCCCCGAAGACTGGCCTGGAGTAGTGAAGTTTTACGAGAATCCCAACGATTTCCAAAACATTATCTCTACCCAAAATATCGAGATAAACAGTCGAGCCGTGGAAAAGGTAACAGCCACAACTACGGGGAGCGGTCTAATTGCCAAAGGTTTACGCCATGTCGTTTATCTATACCTCGATTCCAAGCTGCCAATCGTGTTTGTTTATCAACAGGTTGATGCCAAGGAAGACATTGTCAAAAGCGAAAAAATCCTCGAGGAAATGGTGAGAAGTACGCAGTACTTCTAAAGATTTTTCATTTAACAATTAACATTTACCATATATTTTTCATTTATTAATTGATCATGAAGACTTCTCTATCGAAAATGGAGAAATGTTAAATACCTGTTAGATGCAAAATGGTCAATGCTAAATTCTTTTGGAAAAGTCCCTTTTCCAAAAGAAAAGGCCTCTCGTGAGAAAGGCCCCTCCAGATTCGCCTGTCTTGCGACAGACAAGAGACTTTATATTATTTTTCAAATCATCTGTCAACGGGAACAAACTGCATCATGTTTTAGTCATTGCGAGCGAAGCGAGCAATATGCGTTCATATTGCAAGAAACGTAGTGACGAAGCAATCTTTTTGTGAGTAGATTGCCACGTCCCGCAACGCGGGACTCGCAATGACTAGGGGGGGGCGTGCGCTTTCCTCATAAAAAAGGCCTCTCTTGCGAGGGGCCCTTCAGTCGCGCTTGTATTGCTACAAACACTTGTTACATTGCTGTAACCAGAAAGCATGATACTGCGTGCAAAGCAGACTGTCAACTGGGACAAAATGTATCAAAACCAGTCAAAATCGCCATTTACCAATGATATATAGACAAGGTTGGTTGTCAATCGATGACTATAACTTATGTGACTTGCAACTCCTCGAATTAAAATTACGTAATTTTAATTCGAAATAATTGATATACTAAGGTCGGTTGCGGGTCGGTGGCTATAACTTGTGTGACTTATGACTCCTCGAATTAAAATTACGTAATTTTAATTCGAAATAATTTATGAACATCATTGACGGTAAACAAGTTTATAGTGTTTCGGAAGTTAATTATGCGGCCAAGGAAACTCTTGAACAGCTGGAAGTCTGGGTGATGGGCGAAGTTTCGCAAGTTCAGCAAAACCCTAACTGGTACTACAACTATATTAAGTTAGTGGACGAAAATTCCGTCCTGCCGGCAATTTGCACCCGAGACGTATTGGCTCAGGTAGCCGAGTTGGTTCCGGGTCAAAAGGTTTTGCTTTACGGATTCCCGACAATTCTCAATAGAAAAGGCGAGTTTAAATTCAAAATCCTCAGAATCGAGGCAGCAGGTGAGGGATTACTGCAAAAACAGCTGGAAGAGCTCATCAAAAAACTAAAAGGCGAGGGCCTGTTTGATGCTCAGCATAAAAAAGAAATTCCCTTGTATCCCAAAAAGGTCTGCCTGGTCACTTCTCAGGGTTCGGAAGCCTGGAACGATTTTAAAAGACACACTATCGATAAATTCCCAATCATCGAACTCACGACCAAAGACGTGCGCGTCCAAGGGTCGCAGTCGATTCCCCAGCTTTTAAAAGTTTTACCTGCCGTCGACAAAATGGGCTTTGATGTTATCGTCATCACCCGCGGCGGCGGATCTTTGGAAGACCTGGCGGCGTTTAACGACGAAAAAGTCGCCCGGACTATTTTTGCCCTGCAGACACCAACGGTGGTAGCCATTGGCCACGAAGCCAATGAGTCACTTGCCGAATGGGTAGCAGACCGCCGGGCTTCAACTCCGACAGACGCCGCCAATATTGTGACTTTTGGGTATAACCAGGTTTTGGAAAAACTCGAATCCCAACGCGAAAAGCTCATCTTAAAATCCAATTACTTTTTTATGACCAATTTCCAAAGGCTCGATCAGAATTTTCGCTCCCTGGCGCGTATTAAATCGAGTTTTAAAGACTTGCCCCATAAATTGGCGCGTTTCCGGGAGTCGATTAGTTTTTTGCAAATGCAAATTATCACCAGGAACAACAATGTATTAAAAGAGCTGCAAATGCGATTCAGAATGGATTTTGCGACACGCTATGATCAAAATTTGCAAAATCTTAAAAATCTGGAAAAATCTCTGCGGCTTTTGTCGCCGGAAAATACACTCGCCCGCGGTTACGCAATCGCAATGGACGGTTCCGGAAAGGTTCTGCGCAGTACAAAAAGTGTTGTTCTGGGCGATACCGTTGGAGTAAGATTGGTTGACGGAACGCTGGGTACTATTGTTAAAAGCAAAAACTAGCTGTCCTCTGTCATCCTGAGCGAAGCGAAGGATCTGTTTTAAAGATTCTTCACTACGTTCAGAATGACAAAAATATCATCATGAGCAAAATCGAACCGACATTTTCCCAAAGCCTAAAAAGACTCGAAGAAATAGTTGAAAAACTTGAAGATCCTAATTTGGACTTGGAAGAAGGCTTAAGCTTACTTGAAGAGGGTGTAAAATTGCACAAACTGTGCCGCGATAAATTAACCCAAGCCAATACCAAGATCGAAAAGATCTTAAAAGACGACCAAGGGGCACTCGACGAGGGTAACTCCGAAAAAGAACCGGCATAAAATAAAAATCCGAAATCCGAAGCACGAAAAGATTTGTATAATTAGCATCCATTTGTATATTGGCATCGTTATAAAATGCGATACTAATATACGAATTCATACTAATCATACTAATTACAAACATGTGCTTCCGAATTTAGATATTCGAGTTTAATAAATGATCTATATCCTTCATGGCCTCAATGCCACAGCTTCTTACGACAGGCTAGGGGATCTCGAATCTAAATTTCCTAGCGACAAGCAGATAAAATTAGCCAAAGAACATACCTACGATGATCTGTACCAAGCCGCCTTTAGCACTTCGCTTTTAGAAGACAAACAGCTGATAGTTGTCCAAAATTTCATTAAAGATAAAAAGATTGATTTTAAAAAAGGTATATTTAACCGTGATATTCCCGACAAAACAATCATATTTTACGAGCAAAACCAATTAACTCCCGCCACCCTTACAAGACTTCCTAAACATTTTAACATCGAAACCTTCAAAAGCGAACCGTTTATATATTATTTTCTGGATTCTATTTCACCGGCGCTTAAGCCGACTTTGAAAAACCTACAGTCGCTTAATCCTTCCGAAGAACCACGATTGATCTGGCAGTTGGCTAACCGCTTTTTGCTTATGACGCTCGCCAAAACCGGCATCTCGGCACAAGCGGCGTCAGGCCTGGGCGGCCGCCCAATTGCTCCCTGGCAGTGGCAAAAAATCAAAAGCCAAGCCATGCGTTTTGACCAGACAACTCTCAAAAGTATTTATAGCGGACTTTTAAAAATCGATTATATGGCCAAAACCGGAAAAACGGAGCTACCCAGCAGAACTCTGATCTCATACCTGTTTCTAAAGTACCTCCGGGACTAAGGCGCACAAGTGTCTAACGAACTACTAACTGCTATTCACTAACCACTTACTAAGTTGCTACAATGGAATGAGCCATGGAAAACGTTGTTTGGTTCAAAGATGTCAATCGTAAAGATGGGGCTATGGTTGGCGGCAAGGGCGCTAATTTAGGGGAAATGTACGGGGCCGGTTTTCCTGTTCCCAACGGTTTTGTCATTACAGCCGGCGCTTATTTCGAAACCATACAGAAATCGGGCGCGATTGACAGACTGCGGGCGATTCTTTTTAACATCGATGTCGAAAACCCCCAACTTTTGGAAAACAAAGCGAAAAGCTGTCAACAGGAAATTCTCAAGTTAAAACTGGACCCCAAACTCGAAAAAGACATCATTTCCCACTATAAAAAACTTTCCGGCAAGAAAAACGTCTATGTCGCTGTGCGCTCCTCTGCCACCGCCGAGGATTTACCGGAAGCTTCTTTTGCCGGCCAACAGGCAACTTTTTTAAATGTTTTGGGCGAGCAAAATCTGATAAAAGCGGTTTTAGGCGCCTGGGCTTCACTTTTTGAAGCCAGGGCGATCTTTTATAGAGTGCAGAAACATTTCGATCATTTCCAAATCGGTATTGCCGTACCGGTTCAAAAAATGGTGCAGTCACAACTCTCCGGTGTCATGTTCACAATCGATCCGGTCACCAATAACAAGGATACGGTTGTAATCGAAGCGATTTATGGTCTGGGGGAATACATCGTCGGCGGAGAGGTAACGCCGGATCATTACGAGGTCAATAAATCCAAAAACAAAATTACCCAAAAAACCATCGTTGCCCAGACAAAACAATTAGTCAGATCCAAAGAGGGCAACAAATCGCTAGCCGTTTCCAAGCCGTACCAAAAACTGCAAAAACTGGATGATGAAAATATATTGAAGCTGGCCAAAATCGGCCAAGAGCTCGAAAAACACTATTATTTCCCCCAAGACATCGAATGGGCCAGCGAGGAAGATCAACTTTATATTGTCCAAACGAGGCCGGTTACCACTATAAAAAGCAGTAAAATCGATAAAGACGAAACCACAAAATCCAACATTTTAGATAAATCCCTAGATGTTCTGGCCCAAGGCGCACCGGCATCTCCGGTTATAAGCTCCGGCCCGGTCGTGATTATTCATTCACCCAAAGAACTTTCCAAAGTTAAAAAAGGCGATGTGTTGGTGACCGAAATGACCAACCCTGATTACGTGCCGGCCATGAAAAGGGCGTCCGGTGTTATCACTGATCGGGGCGGCCGAACATCGCATGCGGCCATTGTTTCCCGTGAACTCGGAATCGCCTGCGTGGTGGGAACAGGCAACGCTACCGGCGTTTTAAAAGATGGCATGATCGTCACCGTTGATGGCGCGCGCGGTATTATTTATCGTGGTGAAATGGCTGTCAACAAAAAAGATGTGCAGCTAAAGCGGGAAATTACCAAAATTGAATCTTCCCGTAAAACCGCCACCAAACTATATGTTAATTTGGCCGAGCCCAGCTTGGCTCCCAAAATCGCCGGTCAAAATGTTGACGGTGTTGGTTTATTAAGAGCCGAATTTATGCTCGCCGCAATTGGCGTGCACCCAAAGCAGTTTATTCTCGAAGGCAAACAGGACAAATTTGTTGACAGACTAAGCAGCGATATGAGTATATTCGGGCGCAGTTTCGGCAAAAGAAATGTGATTTACCGGGCCAGCGATTTCAAAAGCAACGAATATAGTAACTTAAGAGGCGGCGATAAATTTGAACCCAAAGAATCCAATCCGATGCTGGGCTACCGGGGAGCCTTTCGCTACATAAAAGATCCGGACGTTTTTAAGCTTGAATTAGAAGCCCTGATCAGAACCCGTAAAAAACACAAAAACGTCCATCTCATGATCCCGTTTGTACGCAGTGTTGAAGAATTGAAAGTCGTGCGCAAAATGGTGGAAGAGATGGGACTCTTCAAAGACCCGTCTTTTAAGTTTTGGATGATGGTCGAAATACCGGTTAACGTGGTGATGTTGGAAGACTTTATCCAGGTCGGTATCGACGGAGTTTCCATTGGTTCTAACGATCTAACCATGCTTATTTTGGGTACGGACCGGGACAACGAGGAGGTCGCTACCGAATTTAACGAATTAAATCCGGCTGTGCTTTGGGCCTTGGAGCGAATCGTTAAAACCTGCAATCGTTTTGATATCACCAGTTCTATTTGCGGACAGGCACCATCCGTTTACCCACAACTAACAGACCTTTTGGTTAAATGGGGGATAACTTCAATTTCCGTAAACCCGGATGTGATTCAAAGCACGAGGGAGATAATTTATCAGGCCGAAGAAAAGTTGCTCAAGAAATAGTCGTTGTCATTGCGAGCGAAGCGAAGCAATCTTCTTAAAACAGATTGCCACGACAAACAAGTTTGTCTCGCAATGACGAATTAACTGCCATGCCCAAAATTACCAAAATAATTGCTCACGAAATACTTGATAGCCGTGGTACTCCGACAGTCGAAGCCATGGTCCAGCTGGAAGACGGCTCCTCCGGAGTCTTCTCTGTGCCCTCCGGTGAATCCAAAGGTAAACACGAAGCCAAAGAATTAAGAGACAACGACCCGGAACGCTATGCCGGTCTTGGTGTTTTAACCGCTCTTAAAAATATTTCCCAAGTAATTGCGCCCAAAATTCTGGGTATGGATGCCAACGACCAAGTCGCGCTGGACAACGCCATGATCAGCCTTGACGGTACCAACGACAAATCGCATCTTGGTGCCAACAGTATCTTGGCAGTTTCCGCCGCTACCGCTAAGGCAGCTAGCGCTTCCCAAAAAATTCCCCTTTACCTTCATATATCCCACCTGATGGGCGCCAGTACCAACGAATTTAACATTCCAACCCCCATGTTTAACGAAGTAAATGGCGGTCTTCACGCCGGATTTAATCTCGATTTTCAGGAATTTTTGATTGTCCCGCCCAAATCAAACTCCTTTACCAAAAATCTGGAATTTGGCACCGAAGTTTACTATGCCCTAAAGAAAGCACTGCAAACCCACACCAATCAGGTTCTGATCGGTGACGAAGGCGGTTATGCCCCATTGCTTTACCAAAACACCGACGTGTTTAAGATATTTGAAGAAGCCGTTAATCTTGCCGGTTACAAAACGGGTTTGGATGCCTTTTTCAGTTTGGATTGTGCCGCTACCAATCTAAAGCATGGAAGCGCCTACAAACTAAAAGACAGACCGACGGCTCTGCCGGCTAGCGATTTGATCGAGTTTTATGCCCAACTTAATGATCAATTCCACATGCTCTCCCTGGAAGATCCGTTGGCCGAAGACGATTGGTCCGATTGGGTCGAACTCAATGCCCGAATTGGCGAAAAAACTTTTTTAATCGGTGACGATTTGATTGCGACCAATTACGACAGATTAAAAAAAGCCATTGAAATCCGGGCTTGCAATGGGGTCATCATCAAGCCAAATCAAGCCGGTACAATAACCGAAACGCTCAAGGTTGTAAATGAGGCTAAAAAGGCCAATTTCAAGGTAATCGCTTCGCACAGATCCGGCGAAACAAACGATAGCTTTATTGCCGACTTTGCAGTCGGCATAAACGCTGATTACTGTAAATTCGGCGCTCCAGCAAGGGGGGAAAGGGTGGCGAAGTACAATCGGCTTTTAGAGATTGAGCATGAATTATCATAAGCGTTCAGTTTACCAGTCATCAGTTTTCAGTTCTCGGTTTTCAGATATAGGTTTACCAGTTTTCAGTTAGTCGGTTAGTTGCAATAGAACTGAAAAACCGACAACTGACTAACTTTCATCTGACAACTGACAACCGAAGACCGATAACCGATTAACTGATGTTTAAACTCACTCAAAAGCCCAAACCTCTCCTCCTCTGCATATTAGACGGCTGGGGGATTGCGGCTGATTTTCCGGGCAATGCCATTACGCAGGCCAACTGTAGTAACTTCAACAAACTCTGGTTTGAATATCCCCACACACTGCTCACCGCTTCCGGACTTTCAGTTGGGTTGCCCGAAGGTGTGGCCGGCAATAGCGAAGTCGGACACTTGAATTTGGGCGCCGGCATGATCGTTTTCCAGGATGTTCTGCGAATCGATAATGCTATTTCCGATGGAAGTTTTGAGCAAAACCCCGCTTTTGCCAAAGCAATTGATCATGTCCGCCAAAATAATTCCAATATCCACCTAATGGGTCTTGTCGGTGCCGGTGTTGTACACAGCCGGACAGAGCACCTGATCGAAGTTTTAGAAATTATCAAAGCGGCAGGTATTGCCCCCACACGGGTAAAAATCCATTTATTTACCGATGGCCGTGACAGTCCGCCAACGTCGGCGCGAGACTACATATCCGGTTTGCTGAAAGATATCAGCGGGTTAGGGGAGATAAGCAGTATCTCCGGCCGCTACTTTGCCATGGACAGGGATAACCGCTGGGACCGAACAGCCAAAGCCTACATTGCGCTTTTGGGCAACAGTCTTAAGCGTGCAGACGACGCAGTGCGGGCAATTATTGATTCATACGCCGACGGTGTTACAGACGAGTTTATCGAACCGACCGTGATCACCAAAGGCGGCTCCCCCGCCGGGGCAATCAAGGCAAACGACGCAGTCATCTTCTTTAACTACCGAGCAGACCGGGCCCGTCAACTTACAAAAGCTTTTGTTCTGCCGGAGTTAAAAAACCTCAAAACCAGTTCCGGCGAAAAAGCGGTTGTTTTTGAAAGGGGCCCAAGGCTGGAAAATATCTTTTTTGTCACAATGACACAGTATCAAAAAGATTTAACGGTCGGCGCAGTTGCTTTTGAGCCGCGCCATGTGCCGTTACCAATCACGCGCATCTTTTCGGAACTCGGGGACAAACAGCTGCATATAGCCGAAACCGAGAAATATGCCCACGTTACTTATTTTTTCAACGGCGGTATCGAACAGCCGTTTCCGGGCGAAGACCGCATCCTGGTGAACTCCAAAAAAGTTGCTTCCTATGACCTAGTTCCGGAAATGTGCGCACCGGAAATCACCAAGGATCTTATAAAGCGGATAAATACCCGTGTTTACGATTTTATTGTCGTCAATTATGCCAATGCGGACATGGTGGGACACACCGGCAATCTGGATGCCGCCAAAAAGGCGGTACTGGCTGTCGATTTTCATCTGGGGATTTTAGCCAAAGCAGTTTTGTCGACAGGCGGCGCCATGATAGTCACCGCCGATCATGGCAATGCCGAGATCATGATCAATCCGCATACAAATGAGGTGGACACGGCCCACAACCTAAGTCCTGTACCCTGCATCGTTGTAGCCAACGAATTCCGCGGCCGCGCTGAGCAGCTTAAAAAAGGCATTTTGGCCGATGTTGCACCAACAATCCTGGCCATGCTCAACATCCCCAAGCCCCCAACCATGTCAGGAAGAAATTTATTGGAATAAGGCCCAAAATACGAAGAACTACTTTATAATTCCCAGCCCCAACAGACCAATAATAATCAAGTAAGCTGCAATCAAGTAATTCAGAAACTTGGGGAAAACCAAGATAAGTACACCAAAGATTATTGAAACAATCGGATTCAGATTAGAAAAATTTATAATCACACAACATCACCTACTCACTGATTACAGTATACACTCTAGTACTAAATCAGGATTGTAAACTCGCCCTTAGGTGGGGTTTTCGTGAAGTGTTCTATCGCAGCGGAAACTTTTTCTCTTCGAACCTCTTCGTGCAGCTTTGTTAGTTCTCGAGTGACCACAACATCAATATCTCCAAAAACATCGCTGATATTTTTTAACGTCTCCAAAACCCTGAATGGGGATTCATAAAATATGACGGTTGTTTTAAATGAATCTTTCAGATTTTTTACCTCTGTAAGCAGACTGTTTCTTTTGCCGTCTTTTTTGGGCAAATATCCCAAGTACAAAAACCGGTCAGGCGCCATACCGGAAACAGCAAGCGCTGTTATCACGGCACTTGCGCCGGGAATTGATTCCACCTTTATTCCGCGGGCAATCGCCTCGCGGACTAATTTATACCCGGGATCGGAAACAAGCGGGGTACCGGCATCGCTCATCAGAGCGATCGTTTTGTCTCCGGACAGATCTGCCAGTATTTCCTCAGACTTCAGGTTTTCATTAAACTCGTTAAAGGCCACCATCCTTTTTGCGATCAAGTAGTTGTTCAAAAGTTTTCCGGTGACCCTTGTGTCCTCACACAATATGTAGTCCACATCTTTAATGGTTTCTAAAGCGCGCAGAGTGATGTCTTTTAGATTGCCAATTGGCGTGGCGACGATAAATAGGGTACCCATGAGGGAATTATATCGCGTAGCGATACAAGAGCGAAGCGATTATATCTGAAGCGAAGCTGAAGATATATCAGAGGAGCGCTCTTGGCACGAATTTTGAAAAAATTGTGCCAAAGCGACCTGCTGATATAGCGCTAATTTTCGTATCGAAATCAAACCCCGATATCAAAATCGATTACTTCTTTCTCTTTTGTAACCTCAACGTTATCAATATTTTTCAGAACCTCCGGTTTCCCGTCTTTTCCCGTTGTCTCCACAACGATTGTGTAACTGCCCTTTGAAAGCAATAAGAAATATCGGCCATTTTGATCGGTAGTTGTTGAGGCAACCGTCAGGTTATAAGGTTTGCGGATCGCTTTGACCAGCACTCTGGCGAGCGGTTCTTTAGTGATTCTGTAAAATACGGTTCCCCATAACTGTTGCGCTTTGTTCACCCGCCGAAAAAGAGCATTGATTGCGTAAAGAACACCGATGCCAAGAAACCAAATATTAAGAGTTTGTAAATAAGCCGCAACCATTAACGTAAAACCGGTAATCAATAAGATGTTTCTGGCATTTTCCCGCAGGTAGACCGAAAAGTCGTTTTTAATTTTAGGTTTTATGGATTGGTTCCAGTCGAATCCTTCCGGGTCCATGGGAATATTAAGATTAATGATGTAGGGGTTTTCGACTTCGATTACTTCACCGCGGTAAACGTTTTTATATTTTCCATCGGTAGTGTTTTTAATGATTTTGGAAGGGAAAAGGTAATGGGTTTTTTCGGCGGTTATTACATATCTCCCAGGAGAAACCAAAAAGCTAAACCGGCCTTCGATATCAGTTATGCGGCTTTGTTTAAATTCACCAACTCCGCTTTCGTGCACAGCAATCGTCACAACGGCCGGGTCAATCGGTTGCTTGGTTACCGCATCGTAGACTACTCCCCACGGTTTGTTTTTATCTTTAGCGGGGCGCATGAACAAGAAAAACATTCGGGGCCGCAGCAATCTATTTTTGGAAAAATGAAGTACGGAATTCAAACTTTGGGTTAGGCTTAAAAGTGTCAGCGAAACCGCAATACCGAGGTTAAAATAAATAACAAGCTGGGCAATGGGCATAGATCCAGTCTAGATGAAAAAAGTGTTAGTATCAACGCTTTCACTCGTCATTGCGAGCCCCGCCTTGCGGGGCGTGGGAATCTATCTTTTGTCATCCTGAACGAAGTGAAGGATCTCTTCTATAAAGATTCTTCGTTCCACTCAGAATGACAATTTATAGATTGCCACGTCGCTTCGCTCCTCGCAATGACGAGGGACAAAAATTTGGAATTTAGTTGTACTTACGGATAACGCCCGTAACTTTACCTTGAATCGTCACACTTTTGGCGTAAATCGGCTGCATTGTTGCGTTTGCAGGCTGAAGACGGACACGGTCTTTTTCTTTATAAAACCGCTTTAAAGTAACGACTCCGTTTTCGATCATGGCCACGACGATATCGCCGTTGTTCGCGTGGTTCGCTTCTTCGACAACTACATAGTCTCCATCCAAGATACCGTCGTCGATCATCGATTCGCCCTTAACAACCAATACGTACGAACTTTTATTTTGAGAAACCAAGTTTGGCGTCACCATGAAAGTCGCATTGGGGTCGGTGTAAGGTTCAATTGGGACACCGGCTGCAATAAAACCGGCCAACGGTAATTCGATTCCGTGCACTATCTTGCCGACATGCCTTTCCAGGACTTCTATACTGCGTTTGATACCGCCGGATCTTTTGATGAGACCTTTTTTCTGAAGTGTTTGCAAATGTTCATGAACGGTTGCCAGGGATTTAACCTTAAGATGCTTGGCAATTTCTACAAGAGTAGGCGCATGGCCATTTTTCTCAATGTACTCGTTTAGGAAATCTAGAATCTCTTTTTGTCGGCGGTAAATTACTTGGGTCATAGTTAGGTATAAAGTATTACGTATAAGGTATTAAGTATCAATAAAAGTAAAAGCTTGTGTTCATCAAGTGTCAGTCTGTTCACTCGATGTAAAAACAGAATACCAAAGAAAACCCGAACAAGTCAAGGGGTCGATTTAGGGATAAACCCTGCATAAAATGCAGGGATGAACCCTAAATTACGCAGGGTTACTCCCTGAGCGTTGCGAAGGGTGTAACCCTGAAACATGGTAAAATTAGGCTTCAATGAAATTTAAACTGCAATCGACCTATAAGCCAACCGGTGATCAACCGATAGCCATCGAAAAATTAATTACCGGCCTGGAAAAAGGCCTAAAACACCAAACTTTGCTGGGTGTAACCGGTTCCGGTAAAACATTTTCGCTGGCCAACGTGATCCAAAAAGTTCAAAGGCCAACATTGGTTATTTCCCATAACAAAACCTTAGCCGCCCAACTTTATCAGGAGTTCCGCGAATACTTTCCCGAAAATGCCGTCAGCTACTTTGTCTCCTATTACGATTACTACCAGCCGGAGGCCTACATGCCGGCCAGCGATACATATATCGAGAAAGAAACCGAAATAAACGAAGAAATCGACAAACTACGTCTGCAAGCCACGGCTTCGTTGGCCACGCGTAGTGACGTCATTGTGATCGCCTCTGTTTCGGCAATATACAACTTGGGTTCTCCCTCGGAATATCAAAAATCTCATGTCTTTGTCGAAGAAGGCCAAGTCTGGTCGCGAAACGATTTATTAACCGCCCTGACCCGCATTCACTACGACCGGGCGGAAATGGATTTCCCGCGCGGCAGTTACCGTATCCGCGGCGAATCGGTCGAAATATACCCGGCCTATCTAAACGAAGCATTCCGCCTGAACTTTCTGGGAGAAACCGTCGCCTCAATTGAAAAAGTATCGCCCGTATCCGGCCAAACAATAAACGAAGAAAAAAGCGTAGTTATTTACCCGGCTAAACACCATGTTGCGACCGACGAATCCACTTTTGCCGCCATGCAGTCTATTCGGGACGAACTGGCGGTTCGCCTAAAAGAATTGGAAAAAGCCGGGAAAATGCTGGAAGCTCACAGGTTGAAACAACGAACAAACTACGATTTGGAAATGATGCAAACCCTAGGTACCTGCAAAGGCATCGAAAACTATTCCCGTCATTTCGACGGCCGTAAACCGGGCGATCCGCCTTACAGTTTGCTTGACCATTTTCCTCAAGATTATTTACTTGTAATCGACGAATCACACATGACGGTGCCGCAAATCAACGGTATGTATAACGGTGATCGGGCCCGCAAGCAAATGCTGGTTGATTTTGGTTTCCGCCTGCCTTCGGCTTTTGACAACCGACCGCTGAAATTCGAAGAGTTTGCGCGCAAGATTAATCAAGTCGTATATGTTTCTGCAACTCCCGGTCCCTATGAATTAAAGTTATCCGAACAAGTAATCGAACAGGTAATCCGCCCGACAGGGTTAATTGATCCGACGATTACAATCAAGCCGAGCCGGGACCAAATTCCGGATTTAATAAAAGAAATCGAAGCCCAAACAGCTAAAAAGCAACGGACACTCGTCACGACCCTCACAAAAAGAATGGCCGAAGACCTAACGACATTCCTGGAGGAAAAAGGCCTCAAAGTCCAGTACCTGCATTCTGATATCCTGACGCTGGACCGCTCCGACATCTTGGACGATTTACGACTGGGCAACTTTGATGTTCTGGTCGGGATTAATTTGTTGCGGGAAGGTTTGGATTTACCGGAAGTTTCCCTTGTGGCCATTCTCGATGCCGACAAAGAAGGCTTCTTGCGCTCGGACACTTCGCTTATCCAAACCATGGGCAGAGCTGCCCGTCATAGCGAAGGCCGGGTTGTGCTCTACGCCGACAAAATAACCGGCTCAATGGAGCGGGCCATCGACGAAGTAAACCGCCGCCGCAAAATCCAACAGGATTACAACAAAAAACACGGCATCACACCAATTTCTATCGAAAAACCAATCCGTGACAAATTAATCGAACACATGGAGGGAGAAGAAAAAGAATATAGAGGCAAAGACGAAGTTATAGAAGGTGCCGTCACCCGCGCCCAAGAAGGTTCGCTATTGGCCGACGACAAAGAAAAATTGATAAAACTCTTAAGCCGTGAAATGAAAGATGCCGCCCGGGTGTTGGATTTCGAACGCGCCGCCTATATCCGCGACCAAGTCCTCGCCCTAAAAGCCAGCAAAAACTAACAACGAGGTCTCTCCTCGTTCCCAGCTTATTTACGGCTTGGAACGAGGAGAGACCTCGTAGCTTAAACGATTTCACGGATTATCTGTGCTAACATCAAAACATTATGTGGTTTTATTTGGCAGTTGGGGCGGCAATAGCCACCGCTCTTTTTACAATTGCAAACAAGAAGCTAATACACGATTTTAGTGCCATCATGCTTTTATGGCTTGGCATTATCTTGTCCATGCCGTTTCTGATTCCGCTTTTGTTTATTTTTGGTATTCCTAAAGTGACTCCTATATTTTTCCTAACCGCCACGTTGGCTGTAATTGCTTACACCATCACCATGGTAATACGGTTCAAAGCCTTTCGCCTTTCCAGCTTGTCGGTAATTTATCCGCTGACAAGCATGGCCACAATTTTCACACTTTTGTTAGCGGTATTGCCGCCTCTAAATCAAATACCAACCATAACCTCCACAATCGGCGTAATTATCACTATTTTGGGAATTTATCTTTTGAACTTCGAGCTTGCGCATAAAAATCCACTAAGCCCATTGAAAGTCTTATACAAACACAAGGCCTCTGTGCTCATCTTAATCAGCACGGTCTTCAGTAGCCTGATTATTTTCTTTGACAAAGTGGCTATCGAAAATACTTCGCCGCAAAATCCCGTTTTTACGCTAATTGTCGAAAATACAATCATGATTTTTGGATTAATTCCTTTTCTTTTTATTGGAAAAGAAACCAAACCTAAAAACCTTAAAACAAAATTTAACTTTTTATTATTAATCGGTTTTGCTGGCGCAATTTCTTATGCACTGGGCATTATGGCAACTGGCCAAGCGGGAAACATTGGGTATGTTTCTGCTCTTTTCCGCACCCAAATAATATTCGTGCTTCTCTTTGGCTGGTTTTTCTTTAAAGACAAACCCAAAAAAGAAGTCTGGATCGGCACAATCATTGCCCTTCTTGGGGTAGCTCTGATCAAAATCGGCGCATAGACCATATAACCAATCCCTCGCTCTTGTTTCGCCCTTGCTTCGGGTGTTAAAATTATCACTTACGTTTTTCCCGAAATGGCAGACAAGTTAATCATCAAAGGGGCGCGCGAACACAACCTCAAAAATATTTCCTGTGAGATCCCCAAAAACAAACTGGTCGTATTTACCGGCCTTTCAGGTTCCGGCAAATCTTCACTGGCTTTTGACACCATCTACGCCGAAGGGCAAAGACGCTACGTCGAATCATTAGCCTCCTATGCCCGCCAATTTTTGGGTGTCATGGACAAGCCGGATGTCGACAGCATTGAAGGTCTTTCCCCGGCTATTTCCATCGACCAAAAAGGTACTTCGCACAATCCGAGATCAACCGTGGGAACAATTACAGAAATCTATGATTACCTAAGACTTCTATTTGCCCGTATCGGCCATCCGCATTGTCCGATCTGCGGCCGCGAAATTTCCCACCAATCGCCACAACAGATAGTCGAAGAGATTCAGAAACTAGGGACCAGCAACCAGCAACCAGCAACCAGAATCATGATCCTGTCCCCAATTGTCCGTGACCGGAAAGGGGAGTTTAAAGATCTTTTCAAAGACCTGCTCAAGCGGGGTTTTAAGTATGTCCGGGTAGATGGGCAAATTCATAAGTCCGATGAAGATTTGATACTAATCAAAACGAATAAACACACCGTCGACGCCGTCATCGACAGGATTACCTTACCAACCGATAAATCCAGGCTCTATGAATCCGTCGAACAGGGGCTAAAGTTAGGCGAAGGCAGTATCATTGTAGCCAACATATTGGACAAGGGGTTCGACATTCCGGAATTCCCCAAACTGCTAAAAGACCATTTATTTTCCGAGAAATTTGCGTGTCCAAAAGATAATATTTCTTTACCGGAGATTGAACCGCGCACTTTTTCTTTTAACTCTCCCCATGGTGCGTGCCCTGCCTGTAACGGGTTGGGGTTGGTACGAAAAGTTGACCCGGAATTGGTTTTTAACAAAAACCTGTCTATTGCCGAAGGCGGAATTCTGCCTTGGGCCCGGCTTGTTCAAAGTGATTCTTGGTCTTGGAGGGTTTTGGAGGCTGTTTGCCGCGAACATAGTATCGATATAAACAGCGAAATAAATGATCTGCGCCAGGAAGAAAGGGACATTATCCTAAACGGTACAGTCGACCAGAGTTATAGAGTCAAAGGCCCTAACCGTTTTGGACGTACGGTCACTTGGGATGCCCAGTTTGAAGGGGTGATGAAAAACCTGGAAGACAAACATAGCACGACCGAGTCCGATTTTGTCCGTCACGAAATTGAAAAATATATGCGGGTTGAGTTTTGCGAACCTTGTAAGGGAACGCGTCTAAAACCGGAAGCACTTTCTGTCACTATCGATAAAAAATCGATCTCCGAAATCGCCACGCTTTCGATCAGCAATCTATATGAATGGATCAAAACATTGTCTTTAAACGATTCATCTGTCTCCCTAAACGACCACACTGTCATCCTGAACGAAGTGAAGGATCTAAAAAAAGATTCTTCGTCTTCGACTCAGAATGACATTGGGAAAAATTTATTGAATCCAAGTGAGCAGATCGTCGGCAAGCCGATCTTAAAAGAACTCAACGCTCGCGTTAAATTTTTGCTTGATGTTGGTTTGGAATATCTGACAATTGGCCGCTCGGCAAACACGCTGGCCGGCGGCGAGGCCCAAAGAATCCGTTTGGCTTCCCAAATCGGCTCCGGTCTTTCCGGTGTTCTCTATGTTTTGGACGAACCTTCGATTGGTCTACATCAAAGGGATAATGACCGGCTAATAAAAACTCTTAAAAGATTACGGGATTTGCAAAACACTGTCATTGTTGTCGAACATGACCGGGACATGATGATGGAATCCGACATGATCTTCGATTTTGGTCCGGCCGCCGGAGAGCACGGAGGCCATATCGTGGCCCAAGGCACTCCGCAACAGATCATTAAAGACAGCAAATCGCTAACCGGCAAATATTTATCAGGTAAAAAGAAAATCAATATCAAAACTCTTGGCGAAAACGAACCCTCCCCCCGTCATCCTGAACTTGTTTCAGGATCTGTGAATGGATTCCCGATCAGGTCGGGAATGACAATAGAAGTAAGTTCTCAATTTCGATCAAACAAAGAGCTCGGCCCGGGAACTTTGAGAATTCTCGGTGCCCAAGAGCACAATCTCAAGGAAATTGACGTCGAATTTCCTCTGGGAAAATTTGTCTGCATCACCGGCGTTTCCGGATCCGGAAAATCGACCCTAATCCATGATGTGCTCTACCGTTCACTGGCCTCCGAGATTTATCACTCCAAAGAAAAACCGGGCAAAAACAACGGCTTGCTTGGTGTTGAATATTTAGACAAAGTAATTTTGATAGATCAATCGCCAATTGGCCGCACCCCTCGCAGTAACGCCGCCACCTATACCGGCGCCTTTACCCATATCCGGGATCTTTTTTCGCAAACCAGCGATGCAAAGATCCGCGGCTACAAGCCGGGCCGTTTTTCTTTTAATGTAAAAGGCGGCCGTTGTGAGGCCTGCGAAGGAGAAGGGCAAGTCAAAATCGAAATGCAGTTTTTACCCGATGTTTATGTCGATTGTGAAGTTTGCAATGGTAAACGTTACAACGAAGAAGCGCTGGAGATACACTACAAAGACAAAAACATCGCCGAAGTTCTGGATATGACTGTCGAAGAAGCACTTACGTTTTTCGAAAACATACCCCAGATTCACACCAAGCTGGAAACAATCTTTGACGTTGGCTTGGGCTATATTCACCTGGGACAGCCGGCTCCAACCCTTTCCGGTGGTGAAGCCCAGCGCGTCAAGCTCGCCACAGAACTCAGCAAGAGAGCGACTGGCAGAACCATGTACATTTTGGACGAACCGACAACCGGTTTACATTTTGCCGACATTGAAAGACTGTTGTTAATTCTCAAAAGGCTAGTGGCTACCGGCAACACCGTTGTGATCATCGAACACAACATGGACGTCATCAAAAACGCCGATTGGATCATCGACTTGGGCCCCGAAGGCGGGGATGGCGGCGGTCAGGTTATGGCAACCGGAACGCCTCAAGACATTGCCAGGGTGAAAAACTCTTATACCGGTCAATTTCTCCAAAGGGAATTCTCCCGTAATTAGAAACCTTTAGAAAATACTCCGTTTGCTTTAAACTATACTTAATGCATAATCTTCTCCGAAGAATTTACAATTTACAATTTCCAATTTACAATTTCCAACATAAAGCCTTAACTCATGCTACTTTTCTTCTAGTATTTGTTATTAGTTATTTGGTCTTTGGTATTCCCGCAGCGCATGCTGCGGGGGAATTCTCAACTTCCTACAAAGTCCGCTACGATGTCAACGATACCGGAGGCACGACTGTTTCCCAGAACATTACCCTTCGCAACAACACGACCAACTTTTACGCCGACAAATTTGAACTAAAAATCGGCTCCACAAAGGTTGAAAACGTCAAAGCCTCCGACTCAGCCGGCCCACTACAAATAGACACCAAATTTGAAAACAACGTCACTACCATAGCTGTTAAATTCAACCAAAAAGTAATCGGTATCGACAAAACCCTGCCTTGGACATTAAGTTATTCAAGTAACGAGCTGGCCAGCCGTTCGGGGCAGATCTGGGAAGTTTCTATTCCGCGTCTGGCAAAGTCCCAGGATATTGAAAACTACAGTGCGACTGTTTCCATGCCGGTTTCATTTGGGCCGATCGCCTTCGCGGTTCCGGATCCCCAAACGAGCAACAAACTCGGAAGTATACAGGAATTCACTTATAGCAAAGACCAGTTAGAAAAATCCGGTATTGCTATGTCCTTTGGCACCAAGCAGGTGTTTGGCTTTACCCTGAACTACTATTTAGACAACCCCAATCTCACGGCCAGGATCGAACAGATAACTCTGCCTCCGGACACCGATTATCAAAAAGTCGTGTTGGAAAAAATCGAACCCAGACCGTTTAATGTGACCGTCGACAGTGACAATAATTTTATAGGACAGTACCAACTGGCACCCAAAGAAAGCATCAAAATTAAAGCCACGGGTTATGTCGAGGTGTTTTCCAGGCCATTCCGTAACATTTACCGGCCGCTCACCCCGGCACAAAAGACAACCTATACGGCCGGCCAAAAATATTGGGAAATCGATAATCAATTCATAAAACAAAAAGCTGCCGAACTTAAAACTCCCCGCGCCATATATGATTTTGTGAGCTCTTACTTAAGCTATAACGAAAACCGCTTAAATCAAGCCCGAATCGACAGAAAAGGTGCCGCCGCCGCGGTTTTATCGCCTAAAGATTCGGTTTGTATGGAGTTTACTGATTTATTTATCGCCATCGCCCGTGCCGCCGGCATTCCGGCCAGGGAAGTTGAAGGCTACGCCTATACGCAAAACACTCGTTTAAGGCCGCTTTCGCTGGAGCTTGCCAATGGCGATGTGTTGCATGCTTGGCCGGAATATTGGGACAAGGAGCTTGGCTGGGTGCAAATAGATCCAACTTGGGGCACGACCTCGGGCGGCTTGGATTATTTTGACAAACTGGATTTTAACCATATTACCTTTATTCAGCGCGGTGAATCTTCGACCTACCCTTATCCGGCCGGCAGTTACAAAAAAGATGGGGAGCAAAGCAAAAAAGATTTGTTTGTAGACTTTGCCGTCGAACTGCCAACCGTTACCTCCACGCCTTCACTAGGCTTAACGGTCCCGGACAAAATTCTGGCCGGAATTCCTGTAAAAATAACGGCCTTAGCCCGCAACATTGGCACCAGCTCCATCATCAATCAAACTCTAACTATCGATGCCGGTAAACTTAAAAAATCAGGCCAAATAGAAAACCCTCAACAGATTAAAGGGCACTTATTGGAAAATGAAATAAACATCCTGCCACCCTTCGGGCAACAGGAATTTGAGGTTAGCCTACAAGGAACAAACATCTGGCAAAAAATTAACGATGTCATAACCGTTAATTACTTTACGAGTCAAATCGCCCAGCCTGTAGAAATTATCCCAGTCTATAGCGTGCTTTTCCTTAAGAGCTTTCTGATTGTCCTTGGCTTGGCCATGACACTGATTGTTCTCGGATTGTTACTTTACAAAAAGTTTGTCTCCAAGAAACACATAAAACTTTCGGACTGAAATTGCGTAATTTCAGTCCGAGGAATCGCAAATACAAATCACAAGCCCTGCAAATCTCAAGTTTGTTAAAATAGCTCTCGATGAACACTATTAAAGACCAGATTAAAAAGCTGCCCCAAGAACCCGGCATTTATAAATATTACAACGAGGCAGGGGATCTACTTTATGTGGGCAAATCCGTAAATATTAAAAAAAGGGTCGCCTCTTACTTTGTTTCTAAAGATCTCGGATCCAAAACAAATCTGCTCGTTTCCCAAATTTACAGAATCGAGCACCTCAAAGTTTTCTCGGAATTCGAGGCTCTGATGTTGGAGTCTGACCTTATTCGTGCCCATAAGCCTTTTTACAACATCATCAGTCGCGACGATAAAAGCCCGATTTACATAAAAATAGCCGGCAAGCCGGTCCCCATTATTTCCCTGGTTAGAAAACCGCAGATCACAAAAGGAGCCTTTTTCAAAGGCCCCCTGCCGTCTGCCAAAATGGCCAAGGTAACGCTAAAACGGATTCGCCGGATTTTCCCTTATTGCCAGCACATAAACCCCAAAAAACCTTGCCTGTACGTTCACTTGGGTCTTTGCCCATACCCATACAGGGACAAAGTTTCGGAAATGGAATATACAAAAGCCATCGCCAGAATCAAAAAATTGCTCACCGGCAAAACCAAGGTCTTACTCAAAGAACTGACAGCCGAGATGAATCTGTTGTCCAAAAACCAGCAATTTGAAAATGCGGCCATTTTGAAAAAGCAAATAGAAAACCTGCAATATCTAACGACAACTTACTATGATCCAAGAGAATATTTAGAACAACCAACGCTTGTAGACGATAAGACCAATAAGAGACTTGTCGATCTACAGAATCATTTGGATCTGCCCAACCCTCTAACTCGCATGGAATGCTACGACATTTCCAATATCCAAGGGAAAAACGCCACCGGTTCCATGGTTGTTTTTACAAATGGGGTAGCGGACAAATCACAGTACCGACGTTTCAAAATTAAGTTCCTGGATACCCCAAACGATTTTTTGATGATGCGGCAGGTACTCACCAGGCGGTTAAGAAACGATTGGCCCAAGCCGGATTTAATCGTTATCGATGGTGGTAAAGGCCAGCTGAGTGTTGCCGTGGAAGTCTTGGCGGACCTCAAACTAAAAATTCCTGTCGTGGGTTTAGCCAAAAGACTTGAAGAAATATTCCTGCCAAACAATTCCGTGCCCATTACCTTAAAAGCGGATAGTCCTGCCCGTCAATTGGTCCAGGCCATTCGCGATGAAGCCCACCGGTTTGCCATCACCTATCACCGCAAATTAAGAGCACTTCAGTTCATCGAAAAGACAAAAAGGGTTAGCTAGCAAGGAATAAGCAACGAGGTCTCTCCTCGTTCTAAGCCTTCAATCAGCCGGGAACGAGGAGAGACCTCGTATAGACCAGCCAACAAAACCCGTGATACTTGTGGAGCTTTTGATACTCGTGGTACTCTTTTATTATCTGTCCATGAAGCATTATCTGCGTAGGTTTATTATCGTCTTCTTGTCACTTTACTTAGCATATTCGCTGATCCCGACAATCCGCCTTGGCAGCGACACCAAAAACATACTGATTATCATTGCGGCCTTCTTCTTGGTTGGCATCATCATCAGGCCGGTATTTTCTCTAATACTAATACCACTAAACTTCATTACTGTTGGTCTGGTATCGTTTGTGCTGAACACACTGACCATTTTTGCCCTGACGACATTTGTTAGCGGCGTTTCTATTGGAGCGTATAATTTTCCGGGAGCAAACCTTGGGGGTATTATTCTACAGCCAACGCCTCTAAACCAGATCACCACCGTGCTTTTACTTGCCGCCATAATAACTGTCTCCCAAAAAGTTCTACATCTAATTTTCGAGTAATACGAGAAAATAAGCCCTCCCATCTTGGAAAAACTGGCCGAGGTCTCTGCTCGTTCCCGGCTGATTGAAGGCATAGAACGAGGAGAGACCTCGTTGTTCTTCGCATTTGCTCCGCAGAGCCCTAAAATTGTATTATGTGAGGATGCTTAAAAGCTTTCTCAGGCATTATTTCGAACTACCCGACGAAGTTAGTAATATTGTGTGCCTTGGCGGGGGAATTGGCACCGCTCAAGTGCTTAAAGGTTTAAAAAGACCGGAATATGATGTCAGCGCCATTGTTTCGATGGCAGACGATGGCGGGTCTGCCGGCCGTCTGCGGCGGGCCTTTTCTGTGCCTCCTCCCGGCGATCTTGTTAATTGTCTTGCGGCTCTTTCCGACGAAGAGTCTGTCATCAAACAGCTTTTTCTTTACCGTTTCAAAGGTAAACGTTACGGCAAAGACACGGACCTTGGCGGCCAAAAACTTGGCAATTTAATATTTGTGGCCCTAAGCGATATATTCGAAGGCGATACCAACCGCGCTTTGGTCGAATTTTCCAAAATAATCTCTTCACACGGCCAAGTACTGCCGGCTACCCTAAGTGACGTCAATATTTGGGCTCGAACTGTCGATGGCAAAAAAATTGTTGGAGAGCAAAATATTGACCTTGGTAATTACAAAACTCATGCTCTCAAAAGCGTTCACCTGAACCCTCCGGACGCTAAAGCTTATGACGCTTCGATCCGCGCCATCCGTGCCGCCCAATTGATCGTCGTCGGACCCGGCGATTTATTTAGCACCGTCTTGCCTGTTGTCATCGTGCCCCAGATTAAAAAAGCCCTTATGACCAGCCCCGCCAAAAAAGTCTTTATAGTCAATGTTGCCAACAAACCATACGAAACTCACAACTTTAAAGTTTCTGACTATCTACAAACCGTCAAGGACCATATTGGTGAAGATATCTTCGACAAAATTCTGGTAAACACCAGCCAAGACATCAAACTTCCGTCAAAATTAAAATACTCTTATGTCTCGCTAGATTGGCAAAATCTGTCAGCCTATAAAGACAAAATAATCGCCCAAGACATCATCGACAACGACTATCCTACTTACCATGATAGTGCTAAAATTGCGCAGTTGCTCAAAAAAATCTCGTCATGAAAGTCGTCCTCTTGATCATTCAGCTAATAGTTTCCATCTTACTTATCAGTGTTATTCTTTTACAAGCTAAAGGTTCCGGGCTTTCCGGAGTTTTTGGGGGCGAAGGCGGTTTTTATCGGTCCAAAAGGGGAGTAGAGAAAATGCTCGTATACTTCACAATTTTGCTGACCATCCTCTTTTTCACTTTATCTATTTCGCAAGTGCTAGTCTCAAAGTAAATGTCTTTTTTTAAAATTAAAATACGCCGCGTCCGTTTTTGGTGGCGTTTAACATTGGCATATTTTAGACGCTATTCCTGGAAAATCGCGGCTACCGTCACCGCTGTTTTGGTAGGATTGTTCATAATCACCAGGGTTTTACCAAGCATCTCCCAGACAAACACCTTAAATATCGGCTACGTTGGCAATTATACAGTTAACTCCTTGCCATCAGATGCCCTCGCGCTGGCAACCAAAACATTGATCGCAGTAGATAAATCCGGCAGACCAACCCCGTCTCTGGCCTCCCATTGGACCATTTCCCCGGACGGTAAAACATATGTGGTTTTCTTAAAAGATAATCTGCAGTGGCACGATAGCACCAGCGTCAGCGCCAAAGACATCTCGATTGCTATCACCAACGTTCAAATTAGCGCCCCGAACAACAAAGCGATTCAGTTTCAATTGCCAAATCCGATATCCTCCTTTTTACTGGCCTTAGACACCCCCGTGTTTAAAGCCCACAGTTTTTATGGAACAAACATTTACCGTATAACCGGTATGGACACAGTTGGTGGGTACGTTAAAAAAATAAGCTTACTGCCCAACGACAACAGTTTGCCTAAGGTAAACATAAAATTTTATCCAACCGAAGCCCAGGCCCTGACTGCCTTTAAAATTGGCGATATCAAAAGCGGCAGTTTTACCCAAGCAACAGAACTAGAAAGCTGGCCGAATATTGAAGTCAAAAAAGAAGTTGGAGAAAACGAGATTGTGACACTTTTTTTCAATAACGGTGACCAATTTCTAGGCTCCAAAGAACTGCGTCAAGCGCTGATTCACTCAGTTGACCGCACAGAATTTGACGGAGTGATTGCCCACAGCCCTATCTCGCCTTCCAATTGGGCCTACAATCCTCTGGTCAAAAAGTATGAATTCAACACCGGCCGCGCTCGCGAATTGATCAACAAATCCAACTACAACGGCGAAATACTAACCCTTTCCTACATCCCGAGCCTTAAGAAAATTGCCGAGAAATTGCAAAAGGATTGGAAAAATGTTGGGGTAGATGTAAATATCAAACAAGAGTCCCAAGTGCCTGCCAATTATCAAATATTTTTAACGGTCAATAAACTTTCACCCGATCCTGACCAGTATTCACTTTGGCATTCCAGCCAAACAAAAACAAACATCACCCATTACGTTAATAAGAAAATTGACAAGCTCTTGGAAGACGCACGAGCCACGTTGGACGAAAAAGAAAGAGAGGGTTTGTACGCAGATTTCCAGAGGTTTTTGGTAGAGGATGCTCCGGCCGCTTTTCTGTATTACCCATATCGCTACGACTTAACCTACAAAAACGCCAAAGAGCTGATTGCCAAACTTCCCAAAAACTAATCTTTGTGCGCCTGGACATCTCTGGGTGGAACACCATATTTGATAGTTTGCTCTTAACTTTCAAGCAGCTCCAAGCAATGAACCAATATTATTGGCGGGAAATTCCAATGTTTAGCCACAAAAAGCGAAATGATACTAAAGCTTCAGACCTTATCAACTTAGTCCTCTATGACGAAAAGAGTTTTTACCAGGCTTTTATCAAGGATTTAAGTAAATGCAAGTAAGAAGTAGTTATAATAAGTGCAGTACTGTAATACTATTTATTTTTAAGCATGGTTCAATTAGTACGTGCCAAAGAAAATCCTATATTGAATCCAACTGAAATTTCCTGGGAAAACTGGCTTATTTTTAATGCCGCTGCATTTATGAAAGATGATAAGGTTCATCTTCTTTATCGGGCGATGGGTACAACAGATCCTATTTCCCGGTTAGGTTTGGCAATAAGCGAAGACGGCATTCATTTTGAGAGAAACCCAAACCCTGTCTTTACCGGCGGAAAGCTTACGGAGGGAAGATTGGGGTCGGAGGATCCTAGAGTTGTTAAGATGGATGATACTTTTTATGTTGTTTACACAACGGTATCCGAAAGAGTAGGCGGAGAATTAAATCCTAATTGGAAAGAGCAGGTGGATAAAAAACCACAAATTGCTCTTTCTACGACCAAAGACTTTATAAATTTCAAAAATTACAATGTGATTATCCCCGACGTAGAAGGTAAAAACGCCAGTCTATTTCCCAAAAAGGTAAACGGTGAATACTGGCTGATTTACAGAGCCAACGCTGATACTACTTATTTTTCATCTTCATCAAGACTTGATCACTGGCCTGAAAGAATTCCATTGTTTGATAAGAGGCCCGGTTACTGGGATAGTATTAGGGTAGGTTTGGGGGCACCACCCATAGAGACCGAAAAAGGCTGGCTGCTTTTTTATCATGGAGTAGACGAAAAAAATATCTATAGACTAGGTGTGATGTTTCTTGATCTTAAAAATCCTTTAAAAATCCTATACCGTTCACCAGAACCCCTATTAGAACCGGAAACCGATTATGAAAAGTATGGGTTTATTTCTAATGTGGTATTTACTTGCGGTGTTATTGAAAAAGATGGTAAATATTTTGTTTATTACGGCGCAGGGGATGAGGTACTTGGGTTAGCAACGATTGAAAAGGTTAAGATCCTTAACCTTTTCTGATATTTTTTTGTTTTAATTCCTGCAGGGAAATTTGCGCCAATAGAAAACAGATAACTGACTCTGCCCCTTCATTTTGGTTAATACCGGCTTTGGTAAGGCCATCATAGACACCGCCGGTTTCATCATCTATAAAATTTGCAGAATTGCGGTTTCTACCATAAAACCATTCAAAAGCTTTTTCTGCCAGATTTAAATAATCCTTATTGTTCGTAGTTTGGTACGCATAAATATAGGCATCTACAGCTGCTGCTGCCTCCAGAGGTTGTTGATCATATGTAGCTTTTTTCCCACCTCGAGGGAACCAGCCGTCCTGGCCGACAAAATCAAACATATCCCCGTTCCTGTTAAAGTTGCACTTCTTAGCAAATGCCAGTGATTCCTCGGCAACCTCCTTATATTTATCGTTCCCCGTAATTTTGTATGCGGCAAACAACGCCTGAGGCAGTCTGAAGTTATCATAGGTCATTACAGACTCAAACCAATTCCATCTAGGACCTTTATTTTTCTCATATTGATTAACCAAATAATCAGCAAGCTTTACAAGATGTATGGTAGCAATCTCAGCACTGTCCTTCTTATTTCGATAAGCGCTAATAAAATGAAACAAGCCCAGTATCGAATAAGCAACAGCCCTTATGTCCCTGATTTTGTCAAGATTTGTCATACCTGATGCAAGCATCAAATGCACCGGTTTCAAAAGATGCTGATCTTTGAAATTTGAAAGCAAGTAGCCCATTGCCCATATTGCTTTTCCGAATGGGTCATTTACGTCTTCGTTGTCAACCCATTCTCTTTGGAAATTTAGAAAAGTATGGAATTTTCCGTTCTTATCTTGGGCATACTTCAAAAAGCTCAAAAATGTTCGCACTAGTTTTAAGAGGTCTTCAGATTTATTTCTTTTGTATAAAGCAGAGGCGACAATTAAAGCCCGTGCATTATCGTCCGTGCTGTAGCCATACCGATGCTCATGTAAGGTATAGTATGCATGTTGGTATATTCCCACCTCATCAGTTAACACCTTTAGATATTTGGGGTTAGGATCTTTGGTCGTGCTTATTTTCTTCAACCTTTCACTGGTATTTTTCTCCCAGTTTAATAAATGTCCGTAAATTTTTATATGGTTTTTAGCAATCCTTGGCCATCTCATCTCCACCCCTTTTTTATAAGCACGTTTTTCCATATGTTCTCTTTTTTTAGGATTTTTGTAAATTTCAATAAGAGCTTTGGAAATCTCACTACTGTTTCTAAATGGCACGAGAATTCCTAACCCGCTTGAAAGCATTTGTTTGGCATAAATATATGGAGTTGATATGCAAGCTTTTCCCGCCCCAATTGCATAAGCCAGAAGTCCTGAAGTTATTTGCTGCGGGTCAAGATAAGCAGTTATGCAAACATCAGATGAAGCTAGATAGGTTTTTAACTCGGAAAGATCAAGGTACTTATTAATAAAAATTACATTTTTGGCTAGCTTATGCTTTACGACAAGTCTTTCTAGCATTTGTCTGTAAGATTCGCCTTCAATATTTTTGACGGCCGGATGAGTTTCTCCTACAATATAAAACACAAGGTTTGGGATTCTTTTTACAGCTTTTGGCATGGCATCAATAACATATTCAATCCCCTTGTTTCTGCTGATTAAATTACTTGCCAAAAGAACAAAAGAATTCTCAAGACCAAGTTTTTTCTTGGATTTTAAATAGTCCAGTTTTTCAATTCCCGGAACACCGTGAGGAATAACCGTCACTTTTTCCGGATCGACACCGTAAATTGTTTCCAACCTGTCTTTGGCGATCTCCACCATAATAATTATTTTCTTTGAAAATCCGGCTAACTCTTGAATTATATTTTTTTGTGATGCGGTGGGGTATTGCAACACTGTATGGAAAGTAACAACAAAAGGTATTGAAAGTGATTTTGCAAAATCAAGGATGTATGAACCATCTTTACCTCCAAATATTCCAAATTCGTGTTGTATGTGCACCAGGTCATAACCCCCGGTGTTCAAACTCTTAACAGCCATTTTGTAAGTTTCTAAGGAGCCTTGCATGATCTTCCCAATTATCGGTTTTTTGATCTGCGTAGCGGGTAGGTTATTGTTATCCAAGGCGAGTACTGACACTTCAATATTTGGCGAGTTAACACCGGTCATTAGATCCCGGGTGTAAGTAGCAATTCCACATTTTCGTGGTACATATGAGGATACATAAACAATACGCATTTAGCTGAATTTTTATCGGGCAGTTATTTTGTGGAATGAATTATAACAAATCGCTTAAAAGGCGAGTGCTCTATCATCCTTTCAAGTGGCAGATAAGCTACGAAAACGTCCAAAGTCTGCTTGCAAAGCTCCCAAAAGATTAAAAGTACCGCACCAACGAACACAAATATAGTTATACTGCAATACCAACCTCAGGCGGGTCATAGATCGCGACTATTTGGGATTGATTTCTACCGTTTTTTTTCGCCTTATACAAAGCGATATCAGCGCTTCTTACATTACCTAGAGATCCAAGTTGCTCATCCAACATAAGTCCACCTATGCTTGTTGTAAAAGAATGCGTTACTCCTTCGAATATGAAAATACCTTCTTCTACCGTTTTTCTAATTCTCTCAGCTACCTCTTTTAATTTTTCCTGATCAACATTGTGCACTAATATTGCATGTTCATCTCCATGCAGTCTATAGATTTCGTCCGGAGTTCTTGGGGCACCCTTGCTATCCTTATTTCTTAATTTTATATCCAGGAGCTTATTAAACCAGACAATAGCTGCGTCTCCAGCCGGGTGTCCTTGAACAGTGTTTATATTCCTGAATCCGTCAAGGTCAAGCATTAGTAGCCCGACATTTCCCTCTTTTAGTGCCTCCTCTAGATCGCGCATAAATTTTTTCTGGTTTCCTACCTCTGTTTGTTCGTCTGTAAGTAATTCATCGTTTGCAGCATCAAGCAGTGTTGCATGTCTTGCATTTGTGTCTGAAATATCAGTTACATGTTTTGCACAATTTAATATTATTGGGTTTGGATCTTCGCCATCTTTAATTTGCTGCACACCTTCAGCAAAATACTCACCCTCTGCAGCCTCTCTGTCAACCCTTGCCTGAGCTTGGCGATCTGTAACATTTCCGCTGTCCGGATGAATAAATCTTATTGGCTGCCTAGGTGCTGGTGCACTTTCCGTTACGACTGAATCTTTCATCTTACTGCTTTTAGCATATCATCATTGCAACAGTTCCATTCTCGGTAGAACACCTAAATTAGCCTCCTACACTGAGCTAATCACGCTACTTAGCGGTCCCAAATCTTCCTTTGTGCCCCAGGAGGGATTCGAACCCCCAACCTAGCGGTTAGAACCCGCTTGCTCTATCCATTGAGCCACTGGGGCTTGATATTGAAACTCTCAAGCAAGCCTAGTTTCCAGCCAACTATTCTTCTGAATAAGCTCTTATCAGATATTCTTATTGTACATGTTCCCATATAAGATGGGTTTCTTTTGCCAAGCAAAGGCGTAGATTTGACAATAGTCTTATTAAATTGATGTAAAGGAACATTGGTAATTTTGGACCAATATTGCTCTGTCTCATCTTTATCGTGTAAAGACATTAGATTCAACGCAATTCTAAATTTTGATTCAGGCACATTGCAAAACAATCTGAACCATTTTAACATTAGTAAAATCATCAAAGGATCTGAATTTGTAAAACCGGTTTCTTCACGTGTCTTTTTGCCTTCTGCCCAATAGAGCATAAATCCAGTTGCAAAAAGCGGGTTCTTGCTCTTAATCAGTACTTCACTTTTTGCCTGGTCGATTGTATCCCGGGTAGAATCGATTCGCTTTTGATGATTCCTAAAAGCACCCTTAAGCCTTCCCTTGTTAGCCGCTCTTTTTACCTTAGTGAGCAGTCTTTCTTTCTGTGCAGGGCTTAATTCAATATCTTTTAGCCAGCCACTTAAAGTGCCTTTGCCAACTCCTGGTATTCTCTTAGAAATCTCGCTAAAACTGAAACCGTTCGTCCTAAGTTCTCTAGCAATAATCATGTCGTTAAATCTAGTTTTCATACATAAACCATAACATAGAGGAGTGTATAGATTGGCCGTTCAATTGCCAATGTGCTGTCTTTTAGTGAGTTTAGTTTGAGCTGTTTAGCAGACGATCTTCGAACCCACTTCACCAGTATAAGTTTAACAGAACTTGAATTTTACAGGAATTCATTCTAATTACTTTGCAACAAATTAATAGTCTTTTAGAAGAATAACTTTGATGCTTCCAGATCTTGTCTGATCTTTAATGTCCCCAGTAACCAAAATAGCGTTTTGCTGCTTAGCAAGAGACATAAATGATGCATCGTAATAACTTATACCTAAATTGTGTGCCATCGAGTATGCATCTTGTGCTAACTCCTGAGAATCGGCTACATAAGTGATAGGCAAAGCATACACAGTCCCAAGCGAAACCATTGCTTGGTCTGGGTTTAATTGCTTTCCTTTGAGTAAAACATTACCCACCTCGTATTTTGAAAGTTCTGGGGCCAGGAGTTCAATATCTCCGTCCCGGGCTTGTTGAAGTAATTTATCCGACTTTTCCAAATCTTGTTCATTATCTGTGTTTAACCATTTGATAATTACTGAAGAATCCACAACAGTCTTTTTAATCATAAGTTAATGGGATTGCCTATCTTTTGAGAGAAATTCAGAGCCGCCGACTCTACCTTTTCCGTGAATTGCTCGAGACCTTTTAATACTTTCCCAAATCCTATCCCAGTCCAAACTATTCTGGTGGGGTCTTATGATAATTTGGTCAGGTTTTATCACTGATATTGACACTGCCGACATAGGCGTAACCCAACTTACTAATTTACGTACCGAATCAGGAATTGTTAATTGTCCTCTATCCCTAACTATACTAACAGCTTTCATGATTTCATGATATCAGAAAATCAGAAAAATATCAACATGAAAAATTTTAAGCATCGAACCCAAAAAAGGCTTGTTCTTAGGCTCTAATCGCTCCAATTCTTACGAAAGTAAAATCATGAGCGGGAGACGGTATTCGTGACGGACTCGCTCAATTGTTCAATGATAACTCGGATGAAGCTAAAATTCTAGCGTTCCAGCTGGAGGTGTTAAACAACCGCCTGAACGCAAATTCCTTTTTATAAATTACTGGTACTGGTTGACTACAAACTTTATATAGAGATAATTCTTCTGATTGCTTTGGTGGACATCTATTATCTGCATAAGAGCAGAAAACACAACAATCTCCTTCTTTTGGTTTTAACATTTCACCGCAGTTAATACATTTATAGAAATGTTGACAAGCATTCGTGGGCATCACTACCGATTGCTCCCTACTACACTTTGGACAAGTTAGAATGGTGATTGTTTTTGTATTGCTCATAATTAAGCTACCTAGCCTAAATCTTTCTTCTTTTCTTGAAACTCTTTCTTTTCAATCTCGCCCCTTGCGTACCGCTCTTTGAGAATTTCCAAAGGTGTCTTGTCGTCTTTAGTGGTTTTTTCGAACTGCCCAGATAGTGGAAAAGAGCTATCAGAAGTAGAATACTTACTATATTTTGCAAGGGTCATAACTTGCTTTCTATAATAGATTAACGAATTTGCTCACACCATATAATTAAGCCTAATATATTCTTTCTTATCTCAAAAAACTAGCTTATTGACCCAATCTGGAACTCTCGCTTTTGCAACCCTATCATACTCAGGAGTATAGGGTTTAATGTCCAGAATTGGCGTACCGTCAACTATGTCAAGACCTTTGACTTTTATCTTGTTTTCTTCTCGAGAAAGTAGTTCAACGGTTGATATGGCAATCCTGTTTGGTCGTTGAGGGCAACGGCAGGCAAAAATGCCGATAAATGGGACATCTTCTTTCCCTTGAGGGTGGTGTTTCAGATGACACTCTTTTTCCTTATCCATCCAGTAGACGACAATCACATGCGAATAATCTTCAATGCCATCTAAGCCTTTAGAATACGTTTTATTAATTGCAATCTCAGTAACAACATCTTTCCAGCCCGGCAGCGTCGGCTTACTCACAGTGTTACTAGCTTTCCCAAGTGGTTTAAGTTTAATCATTCCGTTTTTATCTTGGCTATCGAGAAACTTGCAAAAAATTGTTCTCATTTTACTCTTAGAAGAATTTTATTCTAACACAAAAAATCTCAATGATCTCATCGATAACTTTATCTGAAATAGTTCTAACCTCCGACTTTGGGTAGTCGAAAATCGAGATAAATTCAATCTGGTCTGGCCGGACTGATTCTGAGCTTACAGTTCCATCTCCAGTTATTGACTTAGTTTCGTGAGCAGGTTGCAAAATATTCTTTGAGCTTTCTTCTACCTGCACCAGATTTGTAGTAAAGCTCACGCTTTTTTGCCTCTTTAGACGTTGCAAATTCTTCGGTAAACAAAAGTTTGAATGGGATCCTGTGTTTTGTAGATTGTACGCGACCTGAATTGTGTTGCTTTAACCTCTGATCAAAGTTGTTTGTTGATCCAACGTAAGTCCTATTGTCTTTTTCGCTGATAAGAACGTAGAGCGTAGGTTTGCTTAGTGGCGGGTCGCTCATTTTATTTCAGCTGTCTTTAGGCAAAATGAGCGAACCTCGCTCAAATTTCTTTTTTTAGGTAGCGGGCCGCCTCGCCTGTGGCGGGCGAGCCCCGCTCAAAATTGCGAATGCAATTTTGAGCGGGATACGAGAGTCGAACTCGTCACCTCAGTTTGGAAAACTGACATTTTACCGATAAACTAATCCCGCGTTCCACTTGGGATTAGTTTGCCGCCAACTTCGTTGACGATAAAACTAATCCCGCACTTTGACATGATATTCTACCAAAAATTCTAGTTAACTTGTTATAATAAACAGTCAATAACAAGCTATTTATTGTTCGAGCTTGTCGAGAACTACCAAATTGTCGTTCTGCACGCAATGAAGGATTTATATGGTACTAGACTAGAACAGCGTCTGTTAAACTAGTCAAAGTGCTTGTTAGATCAAGTAAATTAAGTGATTTTAAAATTAAAAAACTGGTATGGTGTTTTTGTGTCGATGTTGAAGCGTCAAAAGTAGG
>Ga0210057_1000965_pt1 | contig 45478 bp, 38 predicted proteins | sample CryGeyCG2114_010_2_FD_183968 | JGI IMG/M metagenome (GOLD analysis project Ga0210057, IMG submission 183968) | Groundwater microbial communities from aquifer - Crystal Geyser CG10_big_fil_rev_8/21/14_0.10 (SPAdes) (version 2) | ecosystem: Environmental > Aquatic > Deep subsurface > Groundwater ...
TAGATTTTACAACATTGGAAGCTCTACCAGAATTGGCTCAATACTTTTTGTCCCAAGGATGGACAAGCAACGATTTTTTTAAATCCTATCTAGAAGTAATCAATCTTGACAGTTGCGCCGACCAGAGGGAAAACCCAAAATGCCGCTCTTCCGCTTTACTAAAAAGATTTAGAGAACTCAAAAGCAAACATCCGGAACTAGCTATCTACAGCGAGAAAGAGATACAGGATTCAGCCCACTGGTACTGGACTAATCTGACCAGCGGTAAGAGAATTGTCTCAACAACAATTTACAGGAAGGGATGTCCCCCATACTCCCTAACATTCTCTCCCGATGGTCAAATTTACGGCGGCAAGTGCGTTGTTGGCATAGCGAAGTTCTCTTTAGGAAGATATTATCCCAAGTTAAAATGGAACCGTAAGAATATAATACTGCTCAAAAACAGGCAGTCTATCTATCTAAAAGAATGCCAAGACTGCCCGCTTGTTTTTATATGCGGAGGAAACTGCTTTCTCGGCGCATACACAAGAAACGGAGATACGAATAAACCCTACTGCCGAAACGCTATGAGTAATCTAGAAGAATTCATTGCCATGGAAAGATAATTGCGCTTACTGCCCATCTTCTCTCTCCGCTTGCAATCTGATATACTTACTCCGTTAATTCAATTTTTTAGCATAAACACATGGATAACGAGCAACCAACCGACACCAGCAACGATTCCCAAGAGAACATTGAAGGCCAACAAAATCTCCAACAGGGAAAAATAGTATCAAGGGAAATCACTACCGAAATGAAAAATGCGTACCTTAATTACGCTATGTCGGTAATAGTGGCCCGCGCCCTGCCAGACACCCGCGACGGGCTAAAACCAGTACAACGGCGGATTATTTACGCCATGCATGACCAAGGAATGGCTAAAAGCTCCCGTTACCAAAAATGCGCCGCTGTTATTGGCGAAGTGCTAAAAAAATATCATCCCCACGGAGATACTTCCGTTTACGATGCGCTGGTAAGGATGGCGCAATCCTTCAGCCTTCGCTATCCGTTGATTGACGGCCAAGGAAATTTTGGTTCCATGGACGGGGACACTGCCGCCGCCATGCGCTACACGGAATGCCGGCTGGAAAAAATTGCCGACCCGTTGCTAGCCGACATTGACAAGGATACAGTTGACTTCGCGCCCAACTACTCTGGCGATTACCTGGAACCAACGGTTCTACCCACCTGCCTGCCTAATCTACTTCTCAACGGCGCAACTGGAATTGCGGTTGGTATGGCCACCAATATTCCCCCCCACAACTTATCCGAAGTGATGGAAGCACTTATCCATGTAATTGATAATCCAGAACAGGAACCGCCAATCCAAGGTCAACTAACCACCCAAACTGCTTATCACTTTGAGTCGTCAGCTGGATTAGAAGACATTGTCAAGTTTATAAAAGGCCCCGACTTTCCTACTGGCGGCGAAATATTTGGCCGTAAGGACATTATTAACGCCTACGCTACCGGACGAGGAAGCATTGTGATGCAAGCCAAAACCAGCATTGAGGAAACAAAGGGCGGGGGATACAGAATTATTGTCCACGAAGTCCCGTACCAAGTTAATAAAGCCACTTTAGTCGCTAAAATAGCCGATTTGGTAAAAGAGAAAAAAGTAGAGGGGATAAGCGATTTGCGGGACGAATCAGACCGGCACGGACTGCGGGTAGTGGTTGACCTAAAGAGGGGTGGCAATCCGCAAATGGTGTTGAATAATCTGCTAAAAAACACCCAATTGCGCACTTCTTTTGGAATCAACATGGTGGCGCTGGTCAATAATGAGCCAAAAGTGTTAACTCTAAAAATGATCTTGGAGGAATTCATACGCCACCGCCAAGTAGTGGTAACCAGAAGAACTATTTACTTGCTCGGTAAAGCTAAAGAGAGAGAACATATACTCCTAGGCTTAAAGATCGCGCTTGACCATTTGGACGAAGTTATAAAGACTATAAGGAATTCGCCAACTGCCGAGGAAGCAAAAGTAAGATTGATCAGCAATTTCAAACTATCCGATATTCAAGCCCAAGCTATCTTGGATATGCAGCTGCGCCGACTAGCCGCCATGGAACGGCAAAAGATTGAGGAAGAACTGGCGCAAATTCAAGCCACAATTGCCGATTATATAGCGCTGCTTAGCTCAATCCAAAGAATTAGAGAAGAAGTAAAAGAAGAACTGCTAGAAATAAAAGAAAGGTTTTCCGACAAACGACGAACAAAAATACACAGCAACGGCTTGGGCGAGATTGCTGACGAGGAGCTAATAAAGGAGGAGGAAGTTATGGTCACGCTTACCAGCGCCAGTTATATCAAGCGCTTGCCAATTGATACTTACAAAAAACAGGGTCGAGGAGGCAAGGGTGTAAAGGGGGCCAAACTAAAAGAAGAGGACAGTGTAGAGGATATTCGGCTTGCCAACACGCATGACGATGTTTACTTCTTTACCGACCAGGGTAAAGTCTATACCGTTAAAGCTTGGGACATTCCAGAGTCATCCCGCGTTGCGAAGGGCACGCCGGCGGTTAATCTTATTAGAATTGCTCAAGATGAAAAAATCACCGCTTTTATTACCTTACCCAAAAACCAAACTTCCCGCTACTTCTTTTTTGGCACCCGCCAGGGCATGGTTAAAAAGACTGCTTTGGATGAATTTAATAACATTCGCAATTCCGGCATTATCGCCATGGGACTCAAAGAAAATGATCGGTTAAACTGGGTAACCGTTACCTCTGGAAACGATGAGATAATTTTAACCAGCCAGCGTGGGCAGGCGATCCGTTTTAAAGAAGAAGATGTAAGATCCATGGGCCGCGCCGCCTCGGGAATTAAAGGTATGAACATTAAAGAAGACGATCAGCTTGTTTCGTTGCAGGTGGTAAAGCAGGGTCAGCAGGGCAACAGCCAAATAGTCACTATTAGTAAAAAAGGCTACGGCAAGAGAACCGCTCTTGAGCATTACCGTATTCAAAATAGGGCGGGCGGGGGAATTAGAACAATGAGGATAAATGATAAAACCGGGGTTATGGTAGACTCAAGAGTCGTAGGCAACCCGGAGAAAGAAGATCCTGATCTAATAGTTACTTCCGCCCAAGGTCAAATCATTCGCCTAGGAGCAAAAGAGCTTCCCCTTCTCTCCAGGGACACCTCGGGAGTAAGAGTGATCAGGCTGGACAAAAGCGATGTTGTTACTTCTTTTGAACTTGTGGACGCTAGAATAATGGAAGAAGTAGAAGAGGAGAAAGAAGAAGAGGAATAAAGCGCCAAATTATGTCAACCATTATCGGCCACATTTTAGCCGGAACAACCATTGGTCTTGCCGTCAAGCCGCCAGCTAAAAAAGAAAGGCTGGCTAAAGAATGGGCATTGCAAATAATTTACGCCATTTTTTTCTCTATCTTAGCCGATTTTGATGTAGCTCTAGGTTTAATCTCCGGCGGAACCATATTCTCCCTGCACCGCCAAGGCACTCATACTCTCATCTTTGCCGCAGGCGTTACTTTTATAATCTACATAGGAATTCGTTGGATATTAAAAAGAGGGCCAAAAAAGGCATGGCACTGGTCATCTATCACTTGTTTGGCAATGGTATGTCACTTGATTTTAGATTACTGGGTACAGCCACTCTATCTTCGTGAAGGGATGCATATTTATAACGGCCAGGAAAGAACTGTATGGGAAGCATTCCTTCCGCTTCTGCGTGGCGATGGTCCTAGCGTATTATTAAAAGAAGTGGCTATGTTCGTTCCTCTTATCGTAATTGCATTTATAGCAAGGTTAAGATCAAAGAACTAACCTCCATGAAACTTTTTGTGAACCTCTTTTAATTGCTTGTTGGTGACATGGGTGTAAATTTGAGTGGTCGCCACGCTGGCATGGCCAAGCAACTCTTGAACGGATCGCAAATCCGCGCCATTAGAAAGAAGGTCAGTGGCAAAAGAATGGCGAAGGGTATGAGGCGTAATTTTTACCGTTAAATCCAGCTCTTGGGCGTACTTTTTTATAATCCGCTGCACCGTTCGAGCGGTAAGCCGCCTAGACCCATTATTTCGGCGGCGATTGCCTTCTTGTATAAAAATAGCCGAATCCTCGTCTTTTCTAGATTGCATATAATTACGCAGCCAAAAAACCGCCCGCTCGTTCAAAAACACGGGACGCGTTTTTCCCCCCTTTCCAGTCACACTTATTTCCCCCGAAGTAAAACTAATTTGATTTTTATCCAAACCAACCAACTCGCTTACCCGCAAACCAGTGCTAAACAAAACTTCCATAATTGTTCGGTCGCGCAAACCGGTGAGGGTATCCGACTTGGGTTGAGCCAAAAGCAACTCCAACTGATCAAGGTTTAAAAACTTGATATGCCGCGGCTCCCGTTTAGGCAAATCAATATGGTCTGGGGAAAGACAAGGTACTTTACGCTTAACCAAAAAACGCAAAAAAGCGCGCAGAGCTACCAAGTGATATGCTTGAGTGTCTCTCTTTAATGTTTTTTCTGTTTCTTCTTCTATTAATTTATCGGCAAGAAACACCCGATAATCCCAAATATGCTCCGGTGTAAGTTGGATAGGGGAGAGTGTTCCCAAACCAGCCGATTCAAGCCAGTCTCTAAACACCAACAAATAATGACGGTAATTTTCTACCGTTTTTTTGGACAAACCCTTTTCTATTACGCAATACTCCAAAAAAGGGTTGATTTGAGAAACAAGCAAAGTTGACATAGTCCTAATGTATTATATTGTACGACATAGGTCAATATTTTGTTCCGCCAAGACCCGTATCCGCCGCCTAAGGCGGACGGGTCTTGATGATCCCCATGTCATTCTGAAGGAGCAACGAATAACGATTGAAGAACCCCGTTCCCCATGTCATTCCGAACCCGCCAGCGGTTCCAAGACCCGGTCTTTGCAAAGACCGGGTCTTGATGATCCCCATGTCATTCTGAACCCGCTTGTCATTCTGACCCTGAACAAAGTAAAGAGGAGGGGTCCCATTCCCTCGTCATTCTGAACCTGCCAAAGGCGGGTGAAGAATCTCCTTCAAATGGGATTCCTTCGTCCCGCCAAAGGCGGGTAAACGGGAAAACGGGCAGACAGGAGATGACGGAGGATTAGCCGTCATTCCGGCAATGCCAAGACCCGGCCTTTGCAAAGGCCGGGTCTTGATGATTCCCATGTCATTCTGAACTCGCCAAAGGCGGGTGAAGAATCTCGAGATCCTTCGTCCCGCCAAGGGCGGGACTCCCATCATAGGCCCACCATATGCCCTCCAGAGGCGGGTAAACGGGTAAATGGGCAGGCAGGATGACAAAGTGGTCGCGCACGGCGCTAATGGAATAGCGCCTGCCGGCCGGTGAGGCAGGCACTTTCCTGCCCGTCCGGCAGGCGGGAGTGCGCGATAATATTAGACAAAGTATGTAGTTTGTCATTCCGAATTCATTTCGGAATCTTACTGGGTATTAGATCCTGAAACAAGGCTTCGACGATGAGCTCAGCCGAATCGTTCAGGATGACAAAATTCCATAGGTTTAAATGTCGTTCTCTAATGATACTACGCGAGCTACCTGTCCGCCTTTGGAGGAAAGCTCGCTATTCCGTCTACAGTATTCTCTCTTGGAGCAGCGCCTGCCGGCCGGCCGTGTCTGCCGCCAGGCAGGCGAGGCAGGCACTTTCCTGCCCGTCCGGCAGGCGGGAGTGCGCGATATCTTAAGTTATTTTTGAAATGAGATCCTTCGTCCCGCCAAGGGCGGGACGAAAAGTCCATTCCGCTTAGCGTTAAAAACCCTCTCAAAATCGATCTTACGACCGTACATACGCCATCAAATCCAAGAAGGCGGATTCTCTGCAAACATGAACGAGATAAATTGTGGTATAATAGCCAAAACCGTAAGCAAAAAGGAGGTAATGTGGTTATTGTACGACATAGGCAGAAACCGGACCGGCCTTAGAAACACCACGGAACAAACACAAAAATTGCCAACGTTAAAGATTCTTGGACAAGCAAAAGCCAAACGCTACTGTTTGTATCAACTCAAGAGGTCTAGCCGTCCTAATTGCAAGACTGCTTAAAAAGTACCTTGAGTTCACCCAGTTTATAGAAATAATTGTCAACGTAAAGGAAGTAAGAGAACACAGAATTCTTTAATACCGATTCGCTACCTATCCTGGCTAACCCCCCTAGCCAGGATTTTTTTCCTCGCATTGGAGATTTAACGAGCCCCCCCCAACATCATCTCAAAAATAAAAATCAATCCTAGGGCATTCTAGGGGCTGTGCGGGTTTATACCTTCCATTAAAGGGTGTTTAGCCAAAACAAAGGGCGCGAGGGGTCAAGTGGACAAAACCTAGGCGCAAGCCTAGGGAAATAAGCAGATAAAATGCTAGTGGGGAAGTGTAAACTATTTTTTCTCTAAAAATAGAAAGAAAATCAGCAAACGATAAGAACAGTAACAAAAAAACAGGGGAGTAGAGGCCCATCCGTATCTAATTCGCACAAGATATATTGTGCGACATTAGGTAAAACCGCGCTTGGCGCGAAAACAGTAAAAATTGCACGCAACAATTACAAAGAAGGTAAGAACCCAAGATAAAGGTAAAAATTTATAATAATTAGTTAACTAGAGGTAACAATAAAAGTAATTAAGAGAGAGAGTGAGTTGCGCAATTTATTCTTTTTATACCCACTCACCCGGCGGTACAAAACCTATGTATGGGGTTAGGTTCTTATAGCAATGCGCAAAGCTATGTATTTACTTATCCACATTTCCATCACGGCCTAAGGCAAATTATCACCCATAACAATTAAGTGACAATCCCCTATAACTTTACAGGATTCCCTATTTTTCATCCTCTTGCTCCCCTGCCCTCTTCGCGTATTCCCTTCCCCCTCCCCTACCCCCCCATCCGCGTGATAAATTAAAACGCCGCGACAAATGTCTCGCGCCTCTTCCAAAGACCGAGTGAATCTGTCCGCAGGATCATCCTCATCCCACGGCCGGTAATACGGTCCTCGGTAACTACGAACTTGATGTATTTTTACCTTCACTTTTTTGCCCTCCTTATAGGCAGTTTCTCCTGAACAGGGAGCGCAGACGACTTTCCCCTGTTTAACTACACAGCCATACTATAGCACATTCTAGGACGCTTTACAACTGCCAATCCAAGTTTGATAGTATTACCCAACTCACTAGGTATAGACATCGCAGTTTAAAAGTATGTAGTTTGTCATTCCGAATTCATTTCGGAATCTTACTGGGTATTAGATCCTGAAACAAGTTCAGGATGACAAAGTGATCGCGCACAGCGCTAATGGAATAGCGCACTTTAGTGCGCGATAATATGATACTACGCGAGCTACCTGTCCGCCTTTGGAGGAAAGCTCGCTACTCCGTCTACAGTATTCTCTCTTGGAGCAGCGCCGGTCGGTCGGCGAGGCAGGCACTTTCCTGCCCGTCCGGCAGGCGGGAGTTCGCGATTACGAAGATTCTCGATCGCGCGGTAACCACAGTACCATTTGGTACATGGCAAGACTGCGCTACTCCACTGATGACAAGGCGATCGCGCACAGCGCTAATGGAATAGCGCACTTTAGCAGCGGTTCCAAGACCCGGTCTTTGCAAAGACCGGGTCTTGATGATCCCCATGTCATTCTGAACTCGCCAAAGGCGGGACTCCCACCATAGGCCCTCCAGAGGCCCTCCAGAGGCGGGTAAACGGGTAAACGGGCAGGCAGGATGACAAGGCGATCGCGTACAGCGCTAATGGAATAGCGCACTTTAGTGCGCGATAATATTAGACATCGCCGTTTAAAAGTATGTAGTTTGTCATTATGACAAAATTCCATAGGTTTAAATGTCGTTCTCTATACCTACCTTAACAAAAACAGGGATAAGAACAAAGACAAGAGCGAGACAAAAGCGAATTCAAAAAGATAACTTTTTAACAGTTTTCTCTGCTTAATCTGCGTCCACACCCCCAAACCAAAATAGATGGGAATGGTAAGCATAAGCGCCCGCACAAATACTCGTATCGGTAAAAAACTCAAGGTAAAAGCCAATTCCGTCGTTAAAAAGGCCAAAAAAAGGCACGGCCTAAGCGCTTCAAAGGAAACCTTTTCCTTAAAATCAAGCGACCACAAATACTGCCAGCCAAGCAAAAAAGACGAAGCAAAAACAAAAATAAGTTGGATTAGAGCGGGCAAATGCAGTTTATAAAAAACAGAAAAACCAAAAAAAGCACAGATAAAGGTCAACAACAAGTTGACCGTTCTAGCCGCCCGCGAAAGTGGTACAATTTTAAACCCAGAAACATTCAAAATATTGTTGGTTAACAACGAGGTGTAGTAAAGAAGACCAAATGATCCGAGGAGGAGATATTTAAAAACCGGGGAAAAGACATAAATCCTAAAAACCAACGAAAAAATAAACCCCAAATACACCGGGAGAAAAAGGATCGTAAAGTAACGAATTCCTCGCAAATCAATTTTTAAACAAAACCACGCGCCCAAAAAACAGACCATTGGCACCAGCCACCACCAAGATAATAAAGATGCTTCCTTAATTACCAGGCTTTGGAAAAAGACCACCAACAAAGCGGCGATAAAAATCCTTTGGCGCTTACTCATGAGGATATAAATTTGAAAACTTGCTAATCTATCCTTCGTCAACCAATGCTTCCGGCACATCAAAATTAGCCCACACCTCGGAAACATCGTCATGCTCCTCCAAAGCATCAGCTAGGGCAATAACCTTTCTCACCTTATCGGGGTCGGTTACAGTAACTTCAAAGGTTGGATTATCCGGCCCGTTTGCGAAAATATAGGAGGCGCTGCCCAGTTCCACCATACGCCCGCCGTGCTGTTCAAAAACCCGCCGTAATTCGGCAACGGTTCGGTTGCTATTGTCAGTTACCGCCTTAACAACATAAGCGACTGCTTCTGGACCGTAACCTTCGTAAGTAACTTCCTGCAAAATGCTGCCCTCTCCCCCACCTACAGCCCGTTCAATGGCGCGGATAATATTGTCCTTGGGCATGTTAACCGATTTAGCTTTGGCGATTGCCGCCTCAATTGAAGCAGTCGGTTTTTCGTAAATTGCGCTAGCCGAAAGTTTTGTTCCCGGCGGGATTGAATCCTTTACTGCCACCATAATCATTTTGCCAACCTTGGTGAAAGCTTGGCCGCGCTTGGCATCTTGCGCTGCTTTTTTATGCTTGTTTGTTGCCCATTTAGAATGTCCCGACATAATTTTTTATCAAACAAATTTTTAAGTATCTTAATTCATTAGCGCAACTCATCATCATCAGGCAGACTTTTTTTATTAAAAACGGCCTTTTCATCATCTGGCGCGGCCGAGAGAGGAGCAGCAACAGTCGGAGCAACCTCTACAATCGGGGCAGCTGCTTCCCGCGCAGAAGCCGAGTCAGATTTTTTTGACGGTTTATCTTTAACAACCAATGGTTCTGCTTTTGTTTTTGCGTCCTCCTTTTTCGCAACAGCCGGCTCCGTTTTTTTTGCCGATTTTTCTGGCGGAACTTCCACATTTTTAATCGGTGTTTTTTGATCCGGTTCTTTAATTGGCTCATTTTTAACTGGCACCTTTTCATCTGGTTCTTTAATAATTGGTGTATCTTTAACTAACCCCTTAAAAGTCGCGAAAGTCGCGCCGCTATCATTAGCGGGAATCAAACCACATACCTCCTGACCTTCCTGACATTTGTAAAAAGAAACAGCCGCTGGTAAAAGATCATAAGAGGAATCTTCAACCACCAATTTCCAACCATCTTCCCCACTCTTAGCCAAAATGCCAGTTATTTCCTTACGATCAACTTTAGTAACTTGCTTAAACCAATTACCCTCTTCCCGCTCAATCACTTTTAATCTATCGCCATAGACCAACTCCGATTTGGAAGCGTAATTTTCGGGGACTTGATATTTTTTCCCATCAGCACCTTCCATAAACTTGCCCTTAAAAACACCTTCCACTCCGGGTACATCCTTTATATCAACATTAAGAGGAACCGTTTTAGACATCGAGCTAACCAAAAGCGCCCCTTTGGAGCCGTAGATGTCCTTTATCATCTTTTTAGCCAACTGAATATTAGCCTCCGCTGCCATTAATGTTCTGATCAAAACAGCCAAACGTTCTTCTTTAACTGATGGTTTTTTTACGCCTGTAGGCATAGTTTAATTTAAACTAAAATTTTTTGTATCCCGTTCTCATGGGAGTAAAGCTCTTATTTACATTATTTAGAGGTCTTTGCCATTTCCTCGGCACCGGCTCGGATTCCCGTTCGTCAAGCAAATCGTCAGAAGGTGGAACATAATCACCGCGTCTCTTTGCTTCCGCTACCGCCATTCCCAGATTAAACTCACGGCTTGTCCAACGGGAAATTCTATCCTCAACTACAGCCGTATCCGAGCCATACTTTCTGCGGGATGCATCAACCACTTTTTCGCGATTGCCGGTATAAAACTTTTTATCCGGCGGTTCAAGCGAAACAGCGGAAAAAGGCAAGGACGCCATTCCATCTATCATTAGTTTAACATACATATTATATTTTTCCAAGGAGATTAGATCATTTTCATCAAAAACAGGCGTTAGCTCACTGGCCATTATTTTAGCATCAGGGCCGCCGAGAGAAAAAGAAACGATCGTGCCAACATTACCAAAAACCGCGTCCACCATTTCCTCGGATAATTGAGCGGTATATTGGTGAGTCATGTGCAAACATAATTTGAATTTACGAGCTTCGGAAAGGATAGAAGCAAAAGTGCCAGAAGCAAAATTTTGAAACTCATCCGCGTAAAAATAAAAAGGGCGCCGTTGCTCTTCGGGAATATTTATTCTTTGCATCGCCATAAACTGCAGACGGGAAACGATCAGCGAACCCAAAAGACTGGCGTTATCATCACCAATTTTACCCACCGGCAAGTTAATAAGCAAAATTTTACCCGTATCCATAATCTCATCAAATTTAATTGTTGAATGAGGCTGGCCAAGAATGTTACGGATGGTGGAGGATGACAAAAAGCGGCCGACTTTGTTTTGAATTGGGGCGATTGCCTCGGTAATCAGCCTTTGATTACCGCGCATTTCCTTAAATTCTTTGTCCCAAAATTCACGCATTACCTGGTCTTTTACCTGATAAAGAATATACTTTTGATAATTCATGTCGGTTAAAAGACGGGTTATGCCAAGCAAGGTTGTGCCTGGCACCTCCAATAAAGTAAGAATGGCGTTATTAAGCAAATATTCTAAACGAGGACCCCAAGAATAATCAAACCTAGCTTTAAAAGCGGCTACCAGTCCTGAAGCCATTAAGTTCTTTTGCTCCGGAGATTTAAGCTCTAACATATTCAAGGCCGGAGGGAAAGAAAAATCGGAAGGGTCGAACAAAACCACATCATCAACTCTACTGTCAGGAATCATATCCAAAACCTGATCAATTAGTTCACCATGTGGATCCATTACTCCAACACCATGATTGTTTTGTATATCCTGGAGAATCATGTTCTTAAAAATAGTTGACTTACCCGTGCCAGTCTTACCTATCAAATACATATGCTTAGCGCGGTCGTCGTTGTCATTGCGGATTCCAAATTTAACAAGATTATTGCGAAAAGTGGTTTTACCAATGTAGGTACAGTTTTCGATAGGCAAGCTCAATGGCGGCTCGCCGCGGCGGTAGCGCGACCAAGTAATAGCGGGGGTTTCCACGGAAATGGAAGGCAGATGAAAAATAGAAGCCAACTCATCAGTATTTAAAATGTATCCCCCATAAGACGGGAAAAGACGGGCGCGATAATCCTCCAACCACTGTTGAGGATCGTCGGACATGGACTTTTTTACAAAGCTATTAATAACAGAACCGGAAAACTGGCCAAGGGAAGAAACAAGAGATTGTAAACGGCCATTGGCGAAATCAGAAGAGGCCGATATAACAAAAATTCTAATCATGCTTTCAAAACCCATTTTGCTTAATTTAATTTCAATTGACTCCAACATATCCTCCTGTCCGGTAGACAGCTTAAGAGGACGGTCCTCTAAAGTAGAACTTTTAGGCGGTGGGCTGCTCCTGTATGCGGAGTCCGCTCCCCCCAAAAAAGATTTTGGTATCTCGGCAACTACATTAAGAAGCTCCTCTAAAAACTCCTTGGCAAGTCCTTGTAAACCGGCAAAAAGACCAAAAAAATTTGCTCTGCCAGTTACCGGCTTGCCATAACGAACCAGCTCCACATACTTGTGCCCCGATTCCTGCCAAACATCGGGAACAGGTCTAATAAGAAGTTGCAGCCATACTTTTTCCCCTGGCCTAAGATTAGAGATAGAACTGGTAATAGATGATAAGGGATCAACCTCAAATTCTCTAAAAGTCTTAAGCGGGAAAAAATCTTGTTTAGATAAGACTACTTGACAAGCGGTTACAGAAAGATTCTCAAGCGTGGTTACTTTTTCAGCATAATCCCCTTCGTCAACCACCTCCGCCTGCGGGTATTGAGCATAAATTTGTCCCTCCACAAAAGATTGGAGGTGGCGAGGAACCGCCACATGAAAGGCTACCCCACCTTCGTCGGAAGATATTTCAAAACTTAAGTGCTCTTGAATATCGGGGGTGGCCCGCAAAATACCGTGCAAAGAGGCAAACATATGTTCCGCCGCGAGAGCTTCCTTTTCGTTCTCTTTAGGTACTTTAATAATTAAAACCACATTTTGGAAGCGGACATCTTGGGGATCAGGAGAGCGGTCTTGATTTGAAAATGATTTTTTTGCCAAAAAATAAGCACTCGCCAAAAAGGCAATTATCGTCAAAATGACGGCCAGCAAATACCAAAGAGAAACACCGGCAAAGGCTTGAGATATCCGAAGGTTTAACAAAGCATTCCAGTCCACAGTTGGCAGATAAAACAAATATAAAAACAAACCCCCGAGCTATTTTGGCCCGGGGGGAAAGGAGAGAGACTGATTATCATATTAGCAGATTAAAAGGAATTGTCAAGCCCTAAAATTAAAGTCAAGTCGGCCCGTTTCTCCAATGTGCTAAGGGGCCCTCGCTTCTGACCAACCCTAAAGGCGGAAGCTAGGAAGGAAGCGGCAGACGAATCCGTATCCTCTCCCACTAAAACGGTCTCTCGGTAATCTGATTTTTCTGCGTTGCCAACCTCCATAATATTAGCCCCAAGGTTTTCCAAAATTCGGGAGGCTTGGCTCGCCAATCCGGGGATCGGAGTTCCGTTAAGAATGTTAATGCGCAAGCCGCCACCAGCAAGATTTTGATCATAGAGGCTAACTGGCCGGTAATCGCGAACATAATCCAAATCATATATAAAAAACTCGCTTGACCTTAAAGAATTCATAAACCTGAAAATGGAAACTATTTCCGACAAAGAAAGGTCGGTTTTAGCTTGAGAAGGAACCAATGACACGGATTTTATCAAGGCGGGAGTTTTAACCAAATCAAAACACTTATCCCAGGAAGCGCCGTTAAAATATTTTAATAAAGTTTCCTTGCCCGAATCGTCCAAAACAAGATATCTCTCCAAAGGGAAAGATATTCTCCGCCTGATTTGGTTAGCAAAGGAACGGCTGTGTTGACCAACAAAAAGGCTGCTATCCCCTGCCGTAAGCGAGTTTAGCGAGACTAAACTACTATTGCCCAAGCCGGGATTTACGGACAGAAAGTAAAGTTCCTTCACCTTTGTAGACTCAAAATCGTCAATAAAGACAACCAAAACTCTTAGAGATGACGATCCGTTCCAAAAAAATTGGGGGGATGAGCCGTCTTGAGCAAAAACCAATGGTTTGTTAAAAAACTGCCAAGAAGAAACAGCCGCTGTTAGTAAAACAGTAGCCGCCGCCGCCAAAATCGCCGCCGCGATGATACCTCCAAAACGATGCCCCCCGGATAAGCTGGTTTGCCGAATACGGCGGTAAGAACCAGAAGATCTTTTTCTATTTACCGATTTTCCTTTTAAAGACATTGGCAGTAACAAAAACTAACTAATTAAAACCTTCAGCTCATCGGGTAAGGGCGAAATTAAATCAAGCTCTTTTTTTAAAATTGGATGAGTAAAAGACAAGCGACGCGCGTGCAAAAACATCCTGTTAAGAAAAGGAGCGGCAATCTTTAATCTTTTTTTACCGGAATACAGAGGGTCGCCCACCACCGGATGGTAAAGAGCGGCCAAATGAATCCTAATTTGATGGGTTCGTCCGGTCTGGGGAAAAGCGTGCAGAAGAGTTACCCCCAAACCAGTACCGCGAAAATCAGCGAAAAAGTTCTTTACTTCAAAATCCGTAATCGATTCTTTTGTTCCTTTAACAATCGCCTGCTTGCGGCGCATTCTTGGGTTCCGACCGATCGGGGCGTTAACACGAAATTCATTTTGATCAAAATTTCCCCACGCTAAGACTATGTACTCTTTTACTACTAAGCGATGTTTAAAAAGAAAAAGGAGTTTAATTAATGTGTCTTCATCTTTGGCCAAAAGCAGTATTCCAGAAGTGTCCTTATCTAACCGATGAACTAAACCATATCGCCGCGCCAGCTCGCTTTCTGGATCAAGAGAGGAAAAAATGTTTGGGTATAGCGCCAACATCCAATCCTGAACCGTTTCTTGATGCCAAGACGAACTTTTGTTTACCACCATACCGGCCGGTTTTTCTATCGCTACCAAAAAATCATCCTCGTAAACAATCTTGATCTTACCGGTCGGATTATCGCTTACCATAGATTCTGCTATTTGCTTAAAAAGGTTTGTACTTCCTGCAAAAGCTGGCCAGGGTCGTATTCAGATTTGATTAGATACCCATCAGCTCCAAGAGAAAAGGCCTCTTTAATTATTGAATCTTGACCCAAATTGGTAAGCATAATTACCGGCACATTAGCTAAATCGCGGCTTCTCTTCATAGTTCGCAAAACTTCCAGACCGTCAAATTTAGGCAACATGATATCTAGAAGAACCAAATCGTACTTTTCCGGAGAAGTAACTTTGGAAATTCCCTCCTTGCCATCCGCCGCCTCGTCTAAAAGAAACCCCGCCTCAATGAGAATAGTACGATAAAGCTCACGCAAATCTTCGTCATCTTCAATCAATAAAATTTTCTTTTGGTTTTCCGGCATAAAATTGGTATAAAAATAATAAAATACAAGCTCAATACTACTTTAACACATTAGCAATGCTAATAACAAACCCACAAAAGCGCAAAGCACCCCCACCAGCCAAAAACGGGTGGTAATTTTGGTCTCCTCCCAGCCAAGGGCCTCAAAATGATGGTGGATTGGAGCGATTTTAAAGATCCTCTTCCCATCACGCAAAAGCATAGAACCCCACTGTAGGAGAGAAGATAGAGCCTCCACTACCATTACTCCGCCGATTATAAAAAGAGGGATTATTTGATTTAAAAGAACGGCAAAAACTGCCAAAAGAGCCCCCAGGGCTAAAGCACCGGCGTCACCCATAAAAAAACGGGCGGGGTTAACATTAAAGTATAGAAATGCGAGCAGACTTCCTAAAATAACCGAGATAAATAAGGCCACTTCGGTATTTCCGTTCACGACGACTGCCAAGTACCAAAAAGGCAAAAGGGCGATCAACATTAAACCGCCGGATAAACCATCCAAACCATCGGTAATATTAAAGGCGTTATTAAAAAACATCAGCAATAAAACCACTAAAAGCAATCCCCAGCGGCTTAAAGATACTGTGCCAAGCAAAGGAAAACTAAAGTACTCCCCTACTCCCGCTTGAGTGAATAGAAACCAAAAGACGACAACGGACGCTAAAATTTGCAAAACAAATTTATGCCGTACGCGTAGACCAAAAAAACCTTTTTTATCAAAACGAAAAAATTTTTTTATGTCGTCATAAAAACCAAGCCCGCCAAATAATAGGGCAGTTGCTATCAAAGACCAGTATGTGCCATTAAAATGGATCTTTAGGAGGAGATGATAAGCGGTCGTGATAAAAAAAAGAATAACAATAAGTAAGATTCCCGCCCCAGTCGGCGTACCGACTTTATGACCGTGCAATTGGTTAAATATTGTCTTTTTGCCGAACATATCCTCGCTTCGCGTTATCGTGGTACGAAATTTTAGTTGGTAGAGAAGATGAATAAAAGGCACGGACAGACCGAGGGTTACAAAAAACGATATCAAAAGAGCTACAAGCTGAATAATCATAAAGAAAATGTAGTTAGATTATACGATAATTCCGAAGAAAAATTAACAAATATTAAATTCTAAAAATCCCACTCCTCTCTCACAACTTTCCTGTCATCCCAAGGATATTCGGTTTTACCAAAACACATAGACTGTTCATGGCCTTTGCCGGTAATTACAACCAAATCTCCCATCCGCGCTGTATGTAAGGCAAAATTAATTGCTTGTCTCCGATCTGGCTCCAACCAATAATCGCGGCCATGTACCCCGCCACTTTCAATGCAACCCTGCTCAATTTGAGAAATAATGGAAGTCAAATCTTCGGTGCGCGGGTCTTCAGCAGTAATAATCACCTTGTCGGCCAACTGACAGGCTATTTTTCCCATAACCGGACGCTTTTGCTTGTCCCTAAGACCCGCGCACCCAAAAACCACGGTCAATCGACTATCAAGCTCGACCAAAGAGCGGGCAAATCGGAGCATTTTTTCCAAAGCAAAGGGGGTATGAGCAAAATCAACTATCGCCGTAAAATTTGCCCCAGGTAAAGAAATTTTTTCAAAACGTCCGGGCAATTGCGGCAAAGCTCGTATCCCCTCTTCAATTGCTTCCCAGGAAATCCCCAACGAACGGCACGCGGCAATCGCCGCTAGACAGTTGGACACATTGTAATCACCCATCAAATAAGTACGAATAAGCCCCGCCCCCACTCCATCAACTCCCACAAATGACAAGCCGTTGACAGATAAAGATACATCTTTAGCGTAGAAATTGGCGCTTTGGTCGTTTATACTATAATTAATCAGCTTGTTGCGCGCTTTGGCGGAAAAAAAATCGTAAGATGGATCGTCTTTGTTCAAAACAGATAAATTAGAACGCGCAAAAAGTTTGGCTTTCGCAAGGCGGTAGCGCTCAAAAGTTTGGTGGTAATCCAAGTGTTCGTTGGTAACATTAGTCAAAACACCAACAATAAAATGAACACCCCAAACCCGATGCTGGTCTAGCCCGTGAGAAGTAGTTTCCAAAACCGCGTACTCCAAACCGCCGCGCGCCATCTCCCTTAACATCTTCTGTAAAGCAAAGGGAGAGGGCGTGGTAATATGAAGACCGGTATCTTTGGTTCTGCCTCCCAAGTCAGCGCCAATCGTGCTAATCATGCCAACCTTTTTTCCGCTGCTTTTAAGAATCTGGAAAATTAGATTAGTGGCAGTAGTTTTACCGTCCGTTCCGGTCACACCAATAACTTTGAGTTGGCGGGCGGGAAAACGATAGTATATATTAGCGGCAAGGGCTGCTAAAAGATTGCGGCAACTTTTGAGAAAAGAAATGAGGGTGCAATATTTTGACATAAACTTCGTTATATATTATAACGCAGAAGTGATCAAAAAATAGCAAAGGAGAAAAACAGATGGAAACCGCCGAAGAGATTGTCGGACTTATGAATGGAGCAAATACAGCCACCCAAGCGGTTAATTTGGCGATCGGTTACCTTAGTCAAAATCCAAAGCTGATTCAAAACGCGGCGTTCTTTAATGCGTTGGAATCGGCGCTGGCCGGTACTGATGAACGGGCACAGCGATACCAAAATGAAGTGTTAGCAATAATACCAGAAGAACAGCGTCGCATGGTATTTTTTACTAACTAGCGGCAGACTTTCAACCACTTTGCCCAACAAAAGGCGAAGTGGTTTCTTTAACTTATTATGAGCGCTAAACAAAAAATATTAATAAAAGGCCCCACTCGTTTATCAGGCAAAGTTACCCCTATTGCTAACAAAAACTCAATAATGGCTGCCCTGCCAGTTTGTCTGCTAACCAAATACGATGTTATCTACCAAAACCTACCCAAAACCAGCGATGTTCAAGTAATGCTGGAAATACTGCAAAGATTAGGGGCAAAAGTTGTAAAAGATTCCCAAGGAAAAACAATCATCAACACCAAAAATATAGCTAATTACGAAATACCGACGGAACTTTCGTCCAAAAACCGGGCCTCCATTATGTTCCTCGGCCCCCTATTCGCCCGCTTTGGCCAAGCCGAAATTGGTGAAGTCGGAGGATGCAAATTAGGAAAACGACCTTTTGACGATCATCTACTCCAATTATCAAAATTTGGCGGAAAAACAACTAGCCACAACAACAAGTTTGGTCTTGAAAAAACAGAATCAATTATTCACTCACCTGGGCTGATTTGGCTAAGGGAACCAAGCGTCACTGTTACAGAAAACATAATAATGGCCGCCTCTCTCGTTGAAGAAGAAACAGTAATTTATAATGCCGCCTGCGAACCGAACATAGTAGATCTTTGCCAAGTTCTGGAAAATATGGGTGTAAGCATTCAAGGAGCCGGCACAAATAAAGTAACAGTAACAGGCAAATATCACCTTAAAGGCACAACTGTGAATGTGAGACCTGATTTTTTAGATATCGGAGCCTTAATCGCGGCCGCTTATGTTACCGGCGGAGAACTGACGATAAACGGAGTCCGAATGGCAGATTATCAAAATATCATTCAAACGTATCAGGACATAGGTATTCAAGCAGAAAGCTCTTCCGAAGGAATATTTGTTCCAGCCCAATCGCCCGGATATATTAGAAAGGATCTTCTGGGAAGGAGCATAAAAATAAAAGCCGAGCCATGGCCAGGATTCCCAGTTGACTTAATACCAATAATTATAATTGCCAGTCTATTTTCCAAAGGACAGGTAATAATCCAAAACCATATGTTTGATAACGCGCTTGACTGGACTGACCAACTGCAAAAAATGGGCGCAATTATTTATCAAGGCAATCCAATGGAAGTTTGCGTCACTGGGCCAAGTAAGTTAACCGGAACAACACTAAGTTCAAAAGGTATAATTCAAGCCGGAGTAGCAATGTTCATTGCTGGTCTAGCCGCCAAAGGAGAAACTGTTATTGAAGATGCCGAGGCTATTTGCCGAAGATATCCGGATATTGTAGAAACATTCGGAAAGCTAGGGGCGGATGTGTCCTGGCAGTAAAGACAAGGTTCCATCTAGGTCTGGCTCCCCCACACCCTTGATGATGCTTATGAAATCACGGATCGGTACAGTTGATGATTGTGGTATGTCATCTCCCTCTTGCAAAACAACAGAGGGAAAAATACTTGGGTCAGTAATAGTATTTTGAATTGGGGCGGGAGAAGATCCGTTTCCATGAAATATAACTCCCATAGCCACACTGGCTATCAAACTAACTACTGTTCTAACTAAAGAAAAAACTTTTTCCAGCTTCATAGAAGTTTATTTTTTATTGTGTTACATTAAGAAAAAAGTATAGCAGATTTCTCCCGCAACGCTACATGGCACCGATAGGCAGAGTAAATCGGAATGCGCTTCCCTTTTCAACCGCAGACTCTACAGAGATTTTTCCACCGTGAGCTTCCACCAAAGCCTTAGTGATGTATAAACCTAAACCAGTTCCTCCAGTTTCGGCAGAGGTGACAAACGAAGAATCAACCCGACCGAACTTCTTAAACAATTTCCCAATATCCTCCGAAGCAATCCCTCTACCCGTATCTTGAACACAGATTTCAACCATATTACCATTTTTATTAACCAAAGAAACAGTTATTCCTCCTTTATCGGTAAACTTAATGGAATTGGCAATAAGATTAACCAAAACTTCGTGGATTTTGGAAGAGTCAAATTCAAAATCAGCAACAGTGCCATCCCCAATAAAATCCAGAGAAAGATTTTTGCTGGCGGCTTTTAGGCGCAGCTCATCTACCACCTCACGAATTAAATTTGCCAAACTGCTAAGCCGCTTATCTAACTTCATCGCGCCAGATTCTATCCTACTCACATCAAGCATATCGTTAATAAGATTAAGCATACGATCTGTCCCCTGGCTAGCCTTGTCGAGGTAGTGCTTTTGCTGGTCACTTAAGCTGCCGCCTTTACCCGCTCCCAGCATCCACAAGAATCCTTTTATGGCCGTCATGGGAGTACGCAACTCGTGCGAGGCAATACCAACAAACTCATCTTTCAACTTATCAAGCCCAAGCAATCGTTCATTGGCCAATGCCAGTTTTTCCGCCGTCTCGCTAACTCTTTCATAGAGCTGCCCGTTTTCAATAGCGATTCCCGCCTGCTCCATAAAGGCCTGCAAAAGATCCCGCTCCTGCGAACCAATATCTTTAAAATTTTTCTTGAGGCTAAAGACCACCAATCCCAAAGATTTACCTTTAGTAATAATCGGATAGACTAAATGGCTTTTAACTTTACCTTGCGGAGAGATGGCGCTAATTTGCTTCTTGGTCAAAAAAGGAGAAAAAATATCAGAAGGTTTAGCAGAACCGAGTGGCAAACTTTCTTTTAGCACCTTACTCAAAAAACTTCCCGATTTTTCCAATGAGGCTAGCTCAATTGATGTTTCTCCCAAAACTGGAATCAACGATTTAACTTGAGCAGATACATCTGGAGTGGCGGAAAATGACTTGATCTGCAGTTTTGTGCCTCCGTCATCAAGCAACGCAAGCAGACCACTCTCGTAACCTAATTCCCAGGTTACAGTATCAACAATTTTGCGGCACATCTCGTCAAGATCCAGTGTATTCATGATAATCGTATCTAACCGTCGCAAAACGGTAAGGTTGCGGTTGCGCGCCGCCAGCTCTTGAGTAGCGCGGGAGACCTCTTGTTTGAGTTTTTGATTAAACTGACTTACTTCAGAATAAAGACGGGCGTTCTCCACCGCTGTTCCCATCTGGTACATCAAAGTCTCCAGCAACTGAATATCGCCAGAAGAAAAAGCTTGTCCGCTCTTTTTCTCTCCAATAATAACCATCCCGCCTATCTCTTCGCCTACTGGCAGAGGAATCAAAGCCCCAGCGCGCAATTCTTCCAGCGCTTCAGCTAGACGAACCCATTGGTCCTTTAAAGAAGATTTTATGTCCTGACCAGCTAACTGTTTTAATTCATCGTAAACTAAAATCTGGGGGTGTTCCTTACCCTTTATATAATCAAAAAGAAAGGAGCTTTTGTCGGCAAGAGGATTTTCGCTTAAAGCAAGTTTTGAGGACTGTTCCTTGAATAAAACAAAATCAACCAACTCTACGCGCATGTAACGTTGCAAACAGGTGCTTATGTCCGTAAGCAACCGAGGCAAATCCAAAGTTTTGGTCATTACCATGGAAAGCTCCTTAATTACAAATTGATTGGAGTAAGCTTTTTGAAAAAGCAGGCGGTCAGTAACAGCGTTAACAAGACTATCTAAAGGACGGAAGAGAAACGCCACCAGCACCGCCACCACCATTGACCACATTGAGCGGTTAAAATAGGTATCTCCACCGAGTCGATCAAGTACAATTGACACCGCTCCAAAAAATACAAGGAAAAGAACGCACGCCACCACCATTTTGGCAACTAGTGACTTTATCGCCAACCGCACATCCATAAAGCGGTGTTTGATGATGGCGTAAGTAATACAGCCTACCCAAAATAGAGTCATCACTTGACCAAGCCAATTAAGGCTAAAAACCCCCATCCATGGCAAAAAAAGATTGGTAATAAAAGCGATATTGCTTGAAATGGCGGAACCTAAAAAAATATACCTAATCTGAAGCTTCCTCACTCCGGAAAAACGACGGTAGGCGGAACCGAGCATTAGAAAAGAAAAAGAGAATAGACCGACAATGAAGGCGGAATAAATAAAAAAGAGACGCCCAAAAATTATTGAGTTCTCCATGCCAGCACGAACAGTGGCCGATGTTATAAGCAATGAAGGATGAAAATGTAAAGCTATGAGAGCAATGTTGTAAAAAGCTATCGCGTAAAAAACCAAAGGCGAAAATTTAGACTCTGATAGTACATAAGAGAATATAAAAAAGGTAGAAGGTATCGTGGAAGCAGCAATATACAAAATACGACACCAAAGAAGGACATCCTCCTGGCCACTAATTCTGTAGTGAAACATTGAAAAAATCCAAAATAAAACCGCCGCGACAACCGGAATAAAATAGCGGCTTAACTTGTTGCGAGAACGTTGTAAGAAAACAAGAAAACCAAGAATAATATTAGCCAAAGTTACAGCAAGCAACAGATAACTCTTAAAATCCATAAGCTAATTATATGATTATTTGATTATCAAACACAAAGAAGAAGCCTCGCGTAACTCTAACTACAAGTTTGAGTTCATGCGAGGCTCTTTACTGACTCCAAAACTGCCGGCACTTTTTGCTCGACAGTAGGCCGTGATGCGATCAGCTGACGAGCTCTCCCCCAATCACTCTCGGTAACTACTCTTCCATCGGAGTGGAAAACAACCTGGCCGTAACCTGCTTCAATCAACAGTTCGGCAACTCGGTCAACGCTCTCCTGAGTGACCGTGCCTGTTAAACCCTCGCTTACCCCCAGCTTCATACAGGCTAACAGCTCGGCCAGGCAAGGGTAGTTGATGCCAGTACGACCGATATCCGGCTGGAAAGTGAAGTTAGCATCAACTCCAGGAGTCTTAGCTACTACTCCCAACCGAGGGATCGCCAGCTTTTCCGCCTCCTGCGGCTCCATAGCTTCGGGCTGAGAGTCCTCAAGCAAGACTACGCCATGCTTCAGATCCTTAGCCCTCAGTGGTTGGCTCTCGTCAGTCAGCGCGGTAACCACTCCGTCAGCTACACGGAGAACACCGTAACCCTCTCCGTTGCTATGAACTGACACAAAAGTCCCCGACTGACGCACGGTAACAGCCACTTGCTCCATCCTTCGATGGATCGAACCCCCAAGTTGATCAAAAAGCACCAGGTGTCCAACTCGACCAGCCAGCTGCAACGCCAGGGAACGGCCAATGTTACCACCAGCCCCAGCGATAGCCACCACCGATCGCCCGGGGTCCAGTCCCACTTTTCTCAGGGCACCTAGCAGAATATTAACCGCTAAGTACACTGTGGCTGAGTGACCTAAAGTCAGCTTGAGACCATCAACGTGGAGTTGACGCCCTAAACCGACGAAGGAACCCAAAAAGGCTCCGGTGGCCAACCACTCAGCTCCTAAATCTCTAGCAAACTGAGCGCACTGCTGTACCAGCTTCAACGAACCTCCAGGATCCTTCTTGATCATGTTGGGTGTGCGTGGAACAAACATAATGATCCCCACCACTTCCCCATCCACACAGATCGGAGGACCGATCACCGGACCCAACCCCCACATCAACCTCTCCACCCCCGATGCACCCAGGTACTCCAAAGATGGCCAATTCAGAAATACATCCCTAGGGCACCGCGGAGGAACCAAGAATACCCCCTTTCCCTCCAGCAATGGTTGGGGATTCTGAAGCAACATAGAACTAGCTCCGAAACCCCAGAAGAGGGCATCCTTCTCATCCCAGCGAGAAGGTATCTTCAGCCACATCTTTCTCACCTCCTTCCTTCACACCAACATTGACAATAACAACCCAACACCAACGCCGATCAGGAAGACAACAACCGGCGTGATCGCCTTGCGAGCCAGATACTTCACCGCTCGCCAGTAACCCTTCCATGTTAGATCCATATGCACCATTTCCCTACTCCTTTCCCCTCTCTCATTTTTTGACCTTATAACTTACTAAGTTGTATCTTATAAACAGAAAAAAGTCAATCAGCCATTTATTTAAAGCATACTAAGTATGTATATAATGACCGAGAAATTCCAACCAGTGATACCAAGCGAGGGTGAAATAAACAGGAGTCTTACTGCAAAAAAAAATTGAGTTGCCAATATGCTAATAATGAGGTATTATATTTAGTACGATTGAAGTGGCAATAATATCAAAAAGGGAGGCGGCACTTTGAATACATCCAAAATTGAATTAGTGTTTATTACCCGTAAAGAAGCGGTTCAGGCTTTGGAGAGCGCTTTAAAAAGAGTTAGGGAGGGACAAAGCACTGTAATTATTGAGGGTACTTTTACGCTAGTAGAGGAGGGCACCTATCAGACCCCCAGAACTAGGCCGTCTGGTTGGAGCGCTAACATTCAATAGTATGGTCTCGCCGGGGTAGCTCAGTCCGGAAGAGCAACGGTCTCCAAAACCGTGAGCCGCAGGTTCAAATCCTGTCCCCGGTGCCATAAAGGACGCTTGACAGCCAAATCTGCCAGCGTCCTTTTTAACAATTTTTGTGCGAGCACCAAGCACAAGATCAAATTACAAAAAGGAGACAAAGATGTACCAGAATGGCGCTACTTTAGTTAAGTTTCAGGTGAGAGACTGGCCGGATAAAGAACATATGCTCCTCGCCTTAGATGAACATCTATCTGCCCATGATGGAATCTCGCTACAAAAAGAGCCGAACTGCGTATTAAGGCACTTTTTACATGAGGGCGATGTGTTCACCGCTACAGTAACGGATCCTGAAAAGGTTCCATTTACCAGGAGCGCGATTGTCTGCTTTGGATACACTTTGGTATAGTTAAGGAAACATTAAAAATGAATCTTACATGGGGTTGTCCGCCACCAGCGGCACAATCCCATTTTTTACACCACAGACCAAGGTTCAATTTACGCCACAAAACTCGCCATTGACAAAAAGGTATAGCTACCCTATCCTATTGCTCAACTTAATATTTATTAAAGGCTTTGACAGGGAGACGCCTGAATTGACAGGCCCTAGTGGTCCCTTGAGCCGCAAAGAGAATAGTTCCCGCCTCATCGGCGGGCAGGCGACAAGCTCATTATCTTGTTGCTAGACTTATTACCCGCGCCGGCGGCTGGCCGTTACCAACCAGCAGGAGTATAACCCGCCTTAGGCGGACGTACTCATAAGACCCCGCCAAGGCGGGGTAAACAAAGGTGGCACCACGCTCCTATTTGGATCGTCCTTTGGTTTGTTCTTGAACATTTGTGTTTAAGGGCAAACCCGAGGACGATTTTTTGTTGGTTGGTTAGCGAATCAAACGAAGTGCAGATGAGCTTACCAACCATCAATCCGCCTAAAATCCTAACGGGCAAAATGGAAGATTAGAGACCAAAACCAACTATATTTCAAGTGATGCATAATAAACCACTTACTTTGGCGAATGGTTGGTTATTTAAAGCATGCAACAACATAGGCGCGTAGCTCACCTGGTAGTCACCTCATCGGCGACCCACCGAAGAGGTGGAAGTAAAAAACCTTTAGTCCGTGAGTGGCAAGTTCAAGTCCTTCCGCGCCTGCCAAAGTATCGATTTGCAACAAAAAACGAAAGAGGAGAGAAAAATGAACATTACCAATATCAAGCTAAATGGCAAGTATCAACCACAATTAGATATGGCAAACAGGCTTGGTTACGAGTACGAACCGAATCTTCCGAGAGCCATGAGTAGACACTTAGAATCATTTTCCTTATCGGAAATAGATGCCTTGGTCAAGTGCGGAAATAGTCTTTCCTTTGTCCAGGCTTACGCCGGCATGGGTTGGGTGCTAGCCGCTACCAACAATAAATTTAGGCAAAAATATTACCCGCGTAGTTCGTACGAAGAGGCAATCAGCAAAGGATCGGCTTTCCTACAACTTATGGCAGTAAAGGAATCTCTAGTTGGGATCACTGCTGAAGAAGTTGCTGGCGTAGTGGCGTGCGGGCTAACTGATTTGTTAGTTGCTCCGAGGCTAGAGTATGCGGTAGAAACTTGCGGCATGGGTGGGGATCGGGGCTGGGGAACCAAAGCGGTAAAAACAATTAATGCCTCTACCCTATCAGCCGTTGTTATGGCTTCTTTGGGTATAACTGCTTTAAAGCACGGTTCCTATGGAAATACTACCCGCATTGGATCAACCGATGTGCCAGTCTGCTTTGGTGCCAATATTTGCTCGAATTCCCGGCAACAAATTGCCGATCTGATTGCTAAAGTAGGATTCTGGTACTCTGATGCCCACGCTGTTAAAACGCTGCACTATCTGTCGCATCTGTTAATGATTGAAACCATCAACCATATTGTCGGTCCAATGACCACTCCGATTTCGGCCGATACGCAGCTTTATAAGGTGATGGGAGTAAATCACTTTGTCCATCCGCAAGTTATTGCCCAAGCTTATGCGTTACTTCATCGGGAAGGACTTCTTAATGTGGGACGGGCAACTATCGTTTGCGGACTAAGCGCGTCACGACAGATAAGCCGTGCGCAGATAAACAATCCTCGTGTGGTAAAAGACTTGGCCTTCCTCGATGAAGTCTCTCCTCACAGCACACTATTGTCGGTAGCGGAAGGTGGCAGATTCCTGGGCAACTTTGTGGTAGATACGGCAGATTTTGGTGTGACAGTACGGGAAAGCAAAATCCAAGTACCGAATAGTACTGAGGCGTTGATGGAAGCAAATCGCCAAGCGATAACTGGAGAGAATAAGGATTTGGCTGATTATCTCGCTGCTAATGCTGGCCTTGCTTTATGGACATACTACAGAGGGGACTTGGAATTTAGCCATCTCCCCGAATATGTGCGCCAATGCCAAGAAGCAATATATTCGGGCAGGGCGTATGCTAAGTTAATGGAGTATGTTGAGGCAACCAGAAGAGAGAAAATCAATATGTTTGTTTGAATAGGCAGTTATTTAAATGTATTGGAAGAGCCTTACCCCTTCGCTTTTATGAGTACATGGGAATAGACTTTAATCAAAGGATTAAAGTCTATTCCCTACACTTTAAATTGTTGCTCAATAGGTCCTTGGTAATATTTGACATTTCAGATAAAAAATCATCGGCTAAGAAAATATTTATAAGCAACATACAAGTACTTAATTTTTGATATACTTGTGCTTAGAATAGAGTTATTTGCAAATTAAGAAAGACTAATGAAAGGAGCTATAAGTGGGTGGTCTTGATTTTTTAAGCAGTGTTGGAATAACATTCCAGAGCGATGACTACAAAATAGTAGTCGTTGAAAAACCGAAATATACATTAACTGCGGAACAGCAAGAAACTATTATTCGGCTGCTCCAGAAACCATCCTCTGAAGGATTTGGACATCATGTGAGAGAAGATAGCCTTCGCAAACGCATACTGCAAGATCAGGAATACTTGCTTCTTCCAGTAATCGACCAACAATTGGTTGGGTTTGGGTCAGCGAGTTTCATGGAGGAACCAGGATTCCTTTACTACGAAGGTGTTGTTATATCGCTGGAGGCACAAGGTAAGGGTATTGGCAGCAGGTTAATGAAGATACTTGTTAGGCACTCGGCTTGCACCTCGCTTGTTTTTACTACGCAAAGCCCAGTAATGTATCTGCTCTTGCACAGAATTAGTCGAGTTATTTACCCAGATTTACACGAGGAGAGTATTCCTCGAGATATACAAAAAGTGGGTACACAATTCATGAGGAGAAGACAAGGAGAATTCGACGGTAATAGCTTTGTGGCACATAATTTATACCCACATTGCCTTTACACAAAATACCCTTGGTGTGGTATTACCGAGATCGACTCATTTTTCAAGAGAAAGCTACACTTTATTGACGAAGAAACTAATGATGGTTTCCTTTTGATCGGTATGATCTAATATCGATATTGAACCCCCTAGCGAAGAAAATGATAAGCTACGTTAGGGGGTTTTAAACATTTTTAATATGTCAAATAATACAAAAGTCATCATAAAAAAGTTACTTGTATACAATACTACCAACCACTCTAATCAGGAGGGTGGATATACCCTACCTTTACTAAAATATGTAGAGAAAGAGATAGGCTCGTCAGATGTAGAAATACAAATTCAGGAGTATCAAGTAGAAACGGTAATAAACGGTAACAAGAAAAAGCTAACCAAACGAGGAAATTTGATTGCCTATATTAAGGGTTGTAGAAAGCCAAAAATACTACTGCAAGGTCATGTTGATACTGTCCCCAACGAGTCTGATTTTACCCCAAAGGTTACTAACACAACTGCCACCGGTAGAGGGGCGGTTGATATGAAAGGCCCAGTTACTGGTCTAATTTCTACCTTTAAAGAATTAACAGAAAAGCCCGGAGAACTACAGTACTCCCCTGTTCTTTTACTAACTTCGGACGAAGAGGCCCACAATTTTGCCGGTATAAAACATTTCCTCAGAAACCCGCCAATCAATCTAGATACAATTAAATCTGGTATTTGCGGGGAACCAACGAATCTAAAGGTAAAAAATAAACTGTACGGCGCCATGTATTTAATTCTTGAAACACACGGAAAAGAGGGGCACCCCGCTATGCGCAATAGTGAAAATGCCATTGAAAAAGCTATTCCTATTCTAGAAAAAATTAATAGATTTAAGAAATATCTAGACAAGAAAGAAATAAGTCTGTTTGGGATCTCCGTTCTTAACATTGGGGTAATAAACGGCGGTATAAAGGTAAATGTAGTCCCTAGTTGTTGTCAAATACAATTATCAATTAGAAACGCCGAGCCTGCTGCGAAAGTTGAGCAGATGTTAAGAGAAGCACTCAAAGACGAAGATGTCGAGATAAAATCAATTTTTACCTACGATCCTTATACAGTTAATGGTCAAATTTTCAAAAACGAAGGTACCGGCAACAAGTTAAATATCAGCAACGAACCGGCAGCTTTTATGACTGAAGCTACTTTTCTCAATCAAGCAGGGATTCCAACTGTGGTATATGGACCAGGAAATCCAAATCTTGCTCATGCTGATCCAAAAGAAGAAAAAATATTGATCACGGATATTGAAAGATATTCAGATTCGCTCAAATCTTTCTTTTTAGGAAATTAGTAGTAAACTCTTGAGCAAATATAATTGAATCTTCTACAGATTCATCCAGCACTAGCCGAGAGATAAAAGCGGCAAAAAAGGTATCGCCCGCCCCAATCGTATCCTTAGCTAGTACAACTTCAGGAACAGGAAAATCTGTGTGAGAACCCTTATTAAAAACACAAACACCCAAAGAACCATTAGTAATTAATTTAAGTTTTGGGGTAAATCTTTCTCCAAAATAAGTAGAAACTTTGGAAAACTCGGATACAGTACCTTTCACAATCGCATTACTAGTCAAAGTAATGAAGTGTTCGTCGTCAAAAGACCCGGTACCTAAACCACGAGAAAAACTTTGAAGATCAAGAAAAGTAGTTCCTTTATAAGCGAGCAGATCTTCCAAATTAACAGCTCTCGGAGAGATAGCCGTTACTAGCAGGTTATCCTCCTCTATAAATACAGGCAGATTTATTTTATCATCCTCTACGAACTTCCCTACTTCATCCCCTTCATAAACTGTAATCTCCACCAAAGCTGGTTGAGATAAAGCTTTTCTATAAGGAAAATTACATTGATCAAAAACCCGCTCGGCGAAAAAAAGCGGTCCACCAAGACGCTTATCCAGTAATTCCCCATTGGCATTTTTTAATATATCAGTCGAATTGGAGGCGACCAAGAAGATTTGTGAATTATTGCTAGCAGGTTTTAGCATATTCTCTAGCGAACTCAAGAGCTTTCTCCAAATCAATCGGCACATAAGGCTCAATCAAATTAACATGTTCCTCTTTAGATTTAGGCGGCTCGCTTTTGATAGCCGTACCAACAATCACTCCGTTAGCGTATTTAAGAAGTTGGTTAATATTATCTTTAGTCGCCCCGCTGCCAATAATTATTGGGAAGTCATCCCCCACCGCCTGTCTAGTTTGTTCTAAATCAGAGAGAATTGGGGCGTCGCCGGTCCATTTCCCAGTTACAATTATTCCATCTGATCCTTTTGCTACTGCCTCTTTAGCCGCCTCACCGATAGGCCGAACATTAAGCAGCTTTGAATGTTTAACCTGAATATCAGTGAATAGCAAAATATCGTGCCCATCAATTTTTCCACGAAACGAAATAGTAGCTTCTGGCTCCCCTTCTACTACGCCGTAGGATGTTTCTACCTGATCGACAAAGACCGGCACGCGAATAAACTTCGCTCCAGTAACCTTAGCTACCGATAAACCAGCCTCAAAAGAGTTCCACAGCATGGAGACGCCGACAGGAATAGAAATTGCTTTAATAATCTTTTCTGTTAGGTAAGTCATAGCTGCCACAGTTTCCGGACCGACTTTAATAGCATGAGGCAAGTCGTAATTATTCTCCACAATTATCCCGTCAAAGCCGGCTTGTTCTAAAATTTTTGCGTTATTGAGAGAAAAATCTAAAATCTGCTCAAATGAGGTAAATCCCTCAAAACCAAGCAGGGGTGGAAAGTGTAGAGCTCCAATCAAAGGATTAGCTGTATTAAAAACTTGAGATAGATTATTCATAAGATAATTATAAAACAAAAGGCGTTTGGATGATTGTATCATCCAAACGCCTCTAGCCTAACTAGCTTCTGTAACAGCCTGTTTGTCTAGTCTCCTGAGTGAATTAGTACTCCATAGCAACAAGAGTAACCCGGAAATTCTTACTAACCAGACTCTGATATCGCTAGGAATCTCGCCTATAAATCCGGGTAATAAGTAATTAGTAGCAATAGTTAATGGTATAATCAAAACAATACTGAAATTGTTTAGTATTGATACCACGCTAATTGCACCATATCGGCTAGCGGTGTTTCTGAGAGTCACGCTAAAATAACTGATAAGAAACAGGACAATATTCCAAGGCAAAGCTACCAGTAAACACTGTCTAAGCGTTATAACAAAGTCCTGCCAATAGCCACGGGCGTAGGACACTAGAATAACCAGAACAGTTGATGATAAAGCAAACCAAAAACCCCGCCAAAAAGAATAAGTCACACCATCACTGCTCCTCGACCCCTCTTGATCAACAACTGACGAGACCGCCCCTAATCCGTAACGACCGACGACGAGAAGTAAAAAAGCACCCCAGTTTAGCACACTAAAAGATAGTTCGAATTTATTAACACTAGTCAAAAATCCACCTACTAAAACAACGGTAACAACGAACCACACTTTACGCCAACTAACCGCTCCCTTTATGACATCATAAAAAACCAAATAAATTACCGCTAGACCGCCTAAAGCTGTAATAACGCTTGGATCGAGTGACTGGACCGCTAAGAGAAAACACCATGTTTGGATTGCTCCAATAATACCCGATGTTACAGCCCAGGTTTGGGTTTTCGCCGAACCGTAAGTTAGCTTGTGGTAGTCTTGCTCAATTCGGTTACCGAATATGAAATTGAGACCCCAATTAACCGGAACCCGAACCCAACTACCAATCAGTAAGAAAACCAAGACAGCGCTTGTATCATCGGGACTAATGATTACGCTTTGTAAAATATGCTTATTAAAAAGGCTACCTAACGCTACTGCCACCGAAGACAATAAAGCTAAAAAAGCCGCCTTTGTAAACCACTTACTCCACCAACTCCCCTCCCTTACTTCACGATTTAGGCTTTTCACGGACCTTTCTCCTTTCGACCACACTATTATTTGTGGTTAAGAAAAGGCGTTTGGATGATTGTATCATCCAAACGCCTTACAGTTTCTACCTCTCATCAGCAGGTGTCAATCGATGAAGCAGAAAACACCCACCAAAGATCATGATTGCGCCAATACCCCGTAACAGCCATACCAACCACCCAATTGGTATTTCTCCAAAAATCCCCGGCCACAGGGCGGTAGCGGCTAGCGTCAAAGGTACTCCAAACAACACCTGACCAGAAAGAACCATAGAAACCCTGGAAACACTCACTTTCTTTTGAGCGGTTAATTCTAGAATGTTTCCTAGATTAGCTAATAGCATAGTAGCGGCCACCCAAGGTAAGGATGCTAAAGCAACTTGAATAAATAATGCCAGCAGTTCTCTAAGCTGACCCATGTACAAGGCATAAAGCGAAACGGTAACGAGAGCGCCCATGGCCAAGTAGAAAAAACGCCAGAAGGCAAAGTTAACTGGGTCAGCATTAGTGACTCCCACCTTCTGAAATATTTTGGCTCCCGCCGATAAACCGCATTTAATCACCACCAGCGCTACCAATCCAATCACCGATACTTGAAAGGTCCGCCAACTAGTGACTTGAACTAATGAAGCCAAAAATGAACCGAGTATCACCAACAATGCCGGAGCAATAATTAGCCTAAACCTTTCCTGGTGCGAAATGGCGGTGTCGTAGAGCACTAGGTACAATACCGAAATGTTGCTTAACGACACCACCAAGCTAGGGTCGCAATTCTGGTTAGCCAGTAGATTGTAAGCAGTTGCAACTGTAGAAACTAGCCCAGCGATAAACGCATAAAGATGAAGTCGACGATCAGCCAGTTTTAAACCAGTAAACTTAGGATAGATTGTTTTGCCTAGCAGACCAATTACCACTAGGTACATTAGCAAACCAACCACACTGCCGTACATCAAGTAAACCATGATCGCTAACTGCGAATTATCATGGTAAACGATCTTTTGGTGCATAATGTAAGTATCGTTTACACCAAACAGAGCGTTACACAAAGCTGCCAGAATAGCTAATCCCGCCCAGCTATTGCGTATTTTTTTCCACCAAGCCGGATCTTCACTTTCTTTCATTGTTCCTCCTCTATTCCTTTATTAGAGACGGATAATCCAAATGCATTGCCTGCTTAACGGCTGAAAGTACCTGACCAGCTATCTGGCAAGCGCGGACATTGCCACGATTGAGAATTTCAACCAAATCCTGCTCCTGCGCCCAGAGATACCGTTGGCGAATTGGCTCAAGCTCTTCGTTCAGGCGCTGGGCTAGCTGGCACTTGCACTCCACGCAGGTGATGCCAGCCCCTCGGCATAGCTTCATCCTTTCGGCCAAGGAAGGGCCATTAAAGGCCTTATGATAAGCAAAGACCGGACAAACTTCTGGATGCCCCGGGTCGGATTTGTAGCGGCGTGCTGGATCGGTCACCATTTTCATAATCTTTTTGGTAACCACTTCTTGAGGATCGGCTAGGTCGATAGTGTTGCCAAGAGATTTGCTCATCTTAGAGTTGCCATCGGTTCCCACCAGCCGACCGACCTCCCCCACCATTGGCTGACATTCCAGCAAAATATTTTTTCCCCGCCCGTACATTTTGTTAAATCGCCTAGCCAAATCGGCCGAGTACTCCAAATGAGGGATCTGATCCTCCCCCACCGGAACCAGCAATTGATCGCCGGGGTGGGCAGGACATGGCGAAAAAATCGTAATGTCGGCCACTTGGTCTACCGGATAAGCCATAAACCCCACACTCATATCGCCCTTTTTTCGTCCGCGCAACTCCTCTTTAAGAGTCGGATTACGCGACACTTCAGCAAACCGAGCAATCATCATCAAATAGGCTGATAGCTCAAACCGTTCCGGCAAAGCGCTTTGCAAAACAAAATGAACATTCGGCCTGAACGGATCCAAACCAACTGCCAGCCAGTCTAGCATAACATCGCTGACAGATTGTTCAATAAGGGCGGGGTTATCGGCATGTGTAGTTAAGGCTTGCACATCAGCCAGCAGAAAGAAACACTCATACTCCCCGCTATCTTGTACCTGCTTCCACAGCTTAAGAGCACCAACATAGTGACCCAAATGCAAAGGACCGGTGGTACGCATACCTGTTAAAACTCTTTTGGTTGCCATATTTCTACTCCCCTTCCCACCATACGATTCACGAGTAAATTGACTATGTTCTAGCACAATGGGCTAAAATAAACAATAGCCAACTAATGGGTTGGGGATACTAATTCAATTATCTCATTCAATTTATCCATAAAAATAAACAAAAACAAGGAGGAGAAGAGATGATAGAATAAACTCATGACCTATATGACCTATCCAAAAGTCTCAATAATAATCCCCGTTCGACAAATCAACCAAAACCTTAAAGAACACCTGCCAAAATACCAGGAACTGGATTACCCTGATTTTGAAGTGCTGATCCATGTTGATCAAAAAAAACCTGAACCCAGCGAACAGTGGCCAAAGGTAAAAATAATTTACCAACCGGGAGTTTCCGCTCCACCGCAAAAAAGAAACACGCTGGCAAAAGAAGCGCGGGGGAAAATCTTGGCTTTTATTGATGATGATGCCTATCCCGATCCAAACTGGCTTACAGAGGCTGGAAGATGGTTTAGCGAGGAGAAAGTAGCCGCCGTCGGCGGACCAAACATTACCCACCCCCAAGATAACTTGTGGCAAAGAGTCGGCGGTTTGGTTTGGGGCAGCTGGCTGGGCAGCGGCGGGTCGGGCCTTAACCGGGTAGAAAAAATGGGAAAATACAAAGGCAGGGAAATTAACGATTGGGCGTCAGTAAATTTATTAGTGAGAAAAAGCGATTTTGAGGAACTAGGTGGATTTATAAACCAATACTACCCAGGAGAAGACACCAAACTTTGCTTGGATATTAATCAAAAATTGAACAAAAAAATTATGTATGAGCCGGAAGCGGTGGTGTACCATCATCGCCGGGCAATCTTTATCCCCCATCTCAAACAAGTGGGCGCCTACGGACGGCATCGCGGCCGCTTTGCCAAAATTTTCCCCCAAACTTCTAGGAAAATCGGTTATTTTCTACCTTCCTTGTTCGTTCTGGGTTTATGTTTAGGGCCAATTGCCGGAGTAGTGTTTCCTCCCTTAATGTTCGCTTATCTGCTCTGCGTCACCGCTTACTGTTGCTTGTTAATATATTCGGGGTATCAAGTCTACAAAAAATCCCGCCGACTGGCAGAAGCTCTCCTGGTAATACCAGCCATTTTCGCCACTCACCTTTGGTACGGAATTATGTTTATAAAGGGATTGCTAACGCCGGAATATGAGGGGCTGGGCAACTACTAATCATGCTAAAATTACTATATTGACATAAACTTTATAAAGTATGCCAGATAACCTAGTTTTAAACAAGAAATTGATAGAAAGTATTTACAAAACTATTAGTGAATACCACGAAAAATACTTAAAACAGTTTGGGGTTAAACTGCCAAAACTTTATGCTTCAAAAGGAAAATTTACAAAGGACGCGCTAGTTTTGGTTTATCTCACTTACAATTATCCTAAAACCAGAAAAGTTAGCAAAGAAGAGCTTACTAAATTTGTTAGAGATTACTATCCAAATACAAATGATGTGCAACAGGCACGCCATTTAGGCGCCCAAGCTGGCTGGTGGATAGTTGCCGGTGGCAGAGATAATATCGTTTTTAAAATAAAAAGAGGATCGTATCAACTCTATACATTAGAACAACCGTATCCTGGTTTTAAAAGGGGGCACAGAATAACTGAAACTGAAGACTGGGATGAGATAAAGGAAAGGTATAATTTCCGTTGCGCCACTTGTGGTTCGCAAGAAGGAAAACCGCATTTTCACTGGCCGGCAACAAAAACTATTCTACAAAAATCGCATATGGATCCGAACAAACCACTCGTTGCCGGTAATATTATTCCTCAATGCCAAAAATGCAATAGAGCTGACAGAAACAGATGGGTTTATGACGAAAAAGGAAGAGTCATCAAATTAGCAGACGCAAATTTTGTTAAAAACTTTGATAAAGATGTGAGGAAGAAAATTTATAAAATACTAAATAAAGAATTTGAAGTTAAATATTTTAATTCTAAAAAGTAAAACATGAAAAATAAAAAATTTATAAACAAAATAATTTGCGCTGATACTTTAGAATTGCTTCCTCAAATTGAAAGTAATTCAATTGATGTTGCTCTAACTGACCCACCGTATTTTTTAGACAAACTTGATAATAACTGGAATCATGAAGAGGTATCAAACCAAAATAATCAGTACACAGTTACGTCTCTTCCTGCCGGTATGAAATTTGATCGCGAACAAGGTAAAAAATTTTATACATGGTATTTAAAAATTTCTGAAGAAATTTTTAGGATCCTAAAACCAGGCGGTCTCTTCTTTTCATTTTCTAGCCCGAGACTTTATCACCGTATGGCCTGCGCTATTGATGATGCCGGTTTTGAAATTAGAGACACTTTTATGTGGCTTTATACTCAAAACCAAGCCAAGGCCATGGGGATGGGGCACTTTATTAAAAAAATGAATATCGACGAAAAAGCAAAAGAAGAATTAAAAGAAGAATTAAATGGCTGGAAAACACCACAAATCAAATCCTGCTTTGAACCAATTGCGATGGCTCAAAAACCGGTCGATCAAACATACTTGAATAATATGCTTAAACATGAAGTTGGTTTATTTAACACAAATGTAAGGATTGGCGACGGTATGTATCCGGCAAATGTTTTTACAGTTGACAGTATCAACGAATTGATAGATAAAACATTTCTTTTGCCTAAACCAACAAAAAAAGAAAAAGGCGAATACAATGATCACAAGACCGTTAAACCATTGGCGATATGTGAATATTTAATCAAACTTTCCGCGTTTTCAAAAAATGCGGTTGTGCTTGACCCTTTTGTCGGCAGTGGCACAACTGCCGTAGCGGCCAAAAAATTAGAAAAAAATTACATTGGAATTGATGCGAACGAAAAATACGTAAAAATTTCCGAAAGACGATTAAAGGAATTAGACAAAACACCTGACCTATTTAAAAATATTGAAGAGGCAGAAAACATAGAGAAAGGTGGTTTCCAAGCACAACTACAGCTTGCATAAAATTCGCTATTCTTTTCTCTTTACGCTTACTCCCTCAACCAACTCTAGAGACGCGATCGCGCGGTTTCGCAATTCAAGCATTTTTTGAGGGCTAACTGTACCTAAAGAGGAAGAAACATTGTAAGAAATGAGCACTGACCGAGAGAGACCTTGAGGAGTTTTGGTTACATAAATATTACTCACTTCCGCTTTAATCAAAACATCGTCCGCAACGGCTTCCACTAGGCTAACTAAATCCCCCACCGGAAGATTGCCAGTAACAACCACAGATAAATCTTCTTTAACCGACGGATACTTGTTTTCCGGAACATAGCTAAAGTTACGACAAGACATATCAGTAATACGCCCAAGAGAAAATTCCCCCAAGAGCAAAGGACAATTAAAGTCGAAATTATGAATAACTTCCGCGCAAGCGAATCCTAAGAAGCCGACGGTAAAGTCATCTCCATCAGAATTTTTTAGCCGCAGTTCGGCCGTCGCTCCTTTGTCAAACACCACCAAAGACGAATCCGAAGCGCCGCGCCATTCCCAAGAATGTATGCCCATAGAGTACAAAATGGACTCAATTTCCCCTTTTACCAAATTAAAAAGATTTTCTGATTGGCTGGCGCATACCAATCCTAATTTCTGCGGCTGTTCAGGAATTTCATCGGAGAAGCTGGACAAGTAAACCGCGCTTGTTTCAAAAAGCTTAATCGGCAATGGGTGGGTGAGATTTTGGGCGGCCGATTGAATAAGTTGGGGAAGAAGGCTTATTCTCAAGTACTCATTATCCTGAACCAATGGATTCTTTATTTTTAAAACCTGACTTAAATCCAGAGCGCAGCGGTTAAGCAGTTCAGAGGAAACAGCGGAAGAAGAATATGTTTCCACATAACCTAAAGCCTGCAAAACATTCTTGAGCTGATCTTCCCAGTAAAAGACCGGGTCTTGATCAATACCGGCCAAGGCGGCAGGCACGACACTATCTAAGTTTGAGTAACCGTACAAACGAGCCACCTCTTCCACCAGATCTTCGGGGGCGTTCACATCACCGCGTCGCCAAGAGGGCGCCAATGCTTTTTTACCTTCAATTTTAAATCCTAAATCAGCAAGAATTGAATTAACCTCCTCCACCGCCATCTTTTTTCCCAAAACCCGATTTATTAAGGAATAATTGATGGCCACACAAACCTTCTTTGTCTCTCGTTCACCAATGTCCAAGACTTTGGCAGACAGTTTAGCGGCGGCTGACTCTTGAGCCATTAGCACCGCTTGCGCCAATCCCGAAGAAACACCGGCTAAATCTATCCCCTTTTCAAATCTCGCCGCCGCTTCGGTGCGATGCCCCAAAACCATGGTAGTTTGCCGAATCTTCTTTGGATCGTAAACCTGAACAAAAAAAAGCACTCTCCTAGTATTTTCGTCAACGGCCGAATTGTAACCCCCCATGATACCGCACAGATCAATCAAACGACCTTCACCATCCTCAATAACAATCGCCCCTTTTGGCAAAACCCTTTCTTGATTATCTAAAGTTGTTATCCTTTCGCCTTTTTTTGACTGGCGCAAAATCATGCAATAACCCCCAATCCTATCGTAATCAAAAGCATGCATTGGCTGACCGCGGTCAAACATTAAGTAATTAGTAATATCAATAATATTGTTGATTGGGCGCGAGCCCACTTGAATCAAACGTTTTTGAATAAGGGCGGGAGACGGCCCAATAACCACATTATCAACCATCGCGGCGGTAAATCTTGGACAGAGCGAGGGCTGTTGAATGTCAACTTTTAAATCAAGCTCGGGTAAACCATTGTCGTTAAAAACGGAGGAAGAACCGGCGTCGCAAAACTCGGCTCTTACGCCTATACGCCCCAAAACCGCCGCCGCTTCCCTAGCCACTCCCTTAACCGAAAGACAATCACCCCGATTAGGAGTAACCTCAATCTCGTAAACCGGCTCACCTTCAATATACTGAATACTCTCCACGGACAAAGCGCGCAAGCTTAATTCCGCGGCGATCTGATCGGGGGTCGCTTCGGTCTTTACATATTCTAAAAGCCAATTGTGCGGCACTAAAATGTTCATAATAAAAACTCAAAACGCAAAGTTCAAAACTCAAAACTAATATCAAAAGTTAAATCTTATTCTTGCCTTTAAGAGTCAATTAGACATCGCCGTTTAAAAGTATGTAGTTTGTCATTATGACAAAATTCCATAGGTTTAAATATCGTTCTCTACTCCTCTTGAACGCTCTAATTTTTACATTTGAATTTTCATTTTGAGTTTTGAGATTTGACATTTGAGATTTATGAACTTGTTTAGAGTTTAGATATTAGAATTTAGGATTTTATTTCAGAACTGTTCCAAGAAATTCAAATCATTCTTATACAGAATTCTTATATCGGGAATGGACAATTCGGCCTTCATCATGTAAGTGCGCTCCACTCCCCAACCAAAAGCAAACCCGCTATATTTTCTGGGGTCAATTCCGCCGGCGCGCAATACTTTAGGATGAACCATACCCGCCCCGCCCAGCTCCAGCCAGCCTCCTTTACAAAAAGAGCACCCACTGCCTCCGCACAATCCGCAAGTCACATCCACTTCAAAACTTGGTTCGGTAAAACGAAAATCGTAAGGACGCAGACGAGTCTGGCGGCCTGAACCGTAAAAGTTACGGGCAAAATACTCCAACACCCCCTTAAGGTTCGCGATGGAAACACCTTTGTCTATGTATAAACCTTCAAACTGATGAAAGGTCTGGCTGTGACTCACGTCAGATTGGCGCCGGCCGCAGCGGGCAATGTTAATCATTTTGATGGGAAGGTACCCTTTTTCCATTTCGCGAACCTGCCCATTGCTGGTATGAGGAGTAATAACCAAATTGTCCGCGATATAGAATGTTTCCCACTCATCCCGCGCCGGATGGCCAGCCGGCATATTCAGCGCCTCAAAGGCGTAATAGTCGGAATCAATTTCCGGATGACGAACTCTAACAAACCCAATTCTCTCAAATATATCCATTATTTCCCTAGCGGCGTAAGTAATGAGGTGCAAATGGCCTAAATTAGGTTTAATCGAAGGCTCGGTGGGATCAAAATACAGATTAGATGAGGCAGAGAGCAAATCCTCTTCTTTTTTACTAAGTAGCAATTCAATTTCCCTTTTAGCCTGATTTAAAACTCTACCCAACTCGCCGCGCTGCGCGGGAGAAACATGTAGTAAACCAGCCATTAATTCGTTCATTTTTCCATTACGGCCAAGAAATCCAATCCGAATATTTTCCAAATCTTCTTGAGAAGCGGCTAAATTAATTACCGACTGGGCCTGGGAAAGTAAATCTTTGGTTGTATCTTCCATAATCTCGCTAAACAAAAGTATTTTACACCTTTTTATCCATCTTCAACCGACTATTAGTCTTTTTCCACTCTGCAATTCGGGCATGATCTCCAGACAGCAGCACTTCCGGCACTTTTAGTCCGCGATAGTCGGCTGGACGAGTGTACTGGGGATATTCAAGAAGAAGACAACCCTGCTCATCTCGCAAAGAGAACGACTCGTTAACAGTCGCGTCTGGTTTTTCTAAAACCCCAGGCAATAAACGAACAAGCGCGTCCACTACCGCCATGGTGGGGATTTCTCCACCAGTAAGAACAAAGTCACCTAATGAAATTTGCTCATTCACTAACTCGTCAATCACACGCTGGTCAATCCCTTCGTAATGACCGCAAATAAAAACCAAATGCTCCCTTTGCGATAACTCTATAGCTTTTTTCTGCTCAAAGCGACGGCCACCAGGAGTCAAAAAAACAACCCAACCCGGGTTATTTTTTGTAACAAATTCCACCGCCTCAAACAACGGCTCGGGACGCAAAACCATCCCCACTCCCCCACCAAAAGGCTTATCATCAACACTGCCATGTGCGTCAACCGCCCAATCACGCAGTTGGCAGGCACGAATCTTAACCAACTCCTTCTGCTGCGCCCTCCCAATAATAGACTGGGAAAAGACGGGGACAAAAAAATCAGGAAAAAGGGTAATAATGTCAATAAGCATGGTTTACGATACTCTTCGTATTTCGCGAAGATTTTTTGGATCAATAGAATCCGACTCAACCGCCTGCTCATTTTGCTCCTTCTCGGCGCAACCCGAACATATTTTAGTTGTGGGAATAGCCGTTAGCCGACTTTGGGTAATTGGCTGGCCGCATCGTTCACACTTTCCGTACCGTCCCCGCTTAATCCTTTTTAATGCCGTGCGAATTCGACGCAGAGTTCTTTGTAATATAGAAAGTGAGATAGTGGTATCGTCGTGGCCCAAATCTTCCATTACATCATCCGTGGGCTCGGCATTATCATCAGCCCGATCGGTAGCTAGGTATGGGTCGTTTTCTGACAACTTTTGGATTTGCGAAGATAGATCTTTTTCCTCTTTGGATAAATCCTTTTCAATCTTTTGTAGAAAATTTTCCGAGACAGCATTTTTACTTTTAGGCATAAACAATCTTAATAAGTTTAATGTAACATATCCTAACATAAGACAGCACCACCATTGATCAGGAGTTAAAAATGCCAATCTAAAAGACTGTCCCGCCGTAATTAAACCCCGCGCCAACTGCCAGCCAAAATAAAGTAAAACCGCGAGCAAATAAAAGAATCCACTGGGAATACGATTTAAGGAACGAATTATTAAACCGACGACAAGTAGAACCGCATACAAACTCAAATCAAAAACACCCAACCACAAATCTTGTCGGCCGCCAAAGGCAAGAGCAGTACCACTGAATAAAAACGCAAAAAGAACAAAACTCAAAGATAAAGCGTCAAAAAGAACAAAAATATCCCATCGCCAAATTTTAGCTAAAAAATAGGCGGTAACCAGCACGCCTAAAGTTAGTCCAATCAAGGAAAAGTCTCGCGAAACTAAACACCCGGCCAAACTTGAGCCGCAGCATTTTGACCATGCGAATGCCACATAAAACAACTTACCTAAAATCAGCCCAAAAAATATCAATGCTAAAAAAGAATCAAAAATATTGGACTGTTTGTAACCCTTAATTTTAAGAATCTTCCAAAAAACAAAACCGCCGGATAAAAGAAAGATTAAAGTAAGAGCAACACTGCCACAGAAAAAATATCTAGCAAACATAAGCTACACTCCAAAAGCTTTATTGTTAAGCAAAACTACTCTGTACGATTCAATTGTGCTTTTGACCATATTCAATATGTCAATTTTAGAGTCTGTTCGGAAAAAGGACCAACCACTGCTGTTTTGATGAAAGAAGACCCAAAAACACGGCCGGCCAAACTCTTAACATCCGCTAAGCCCACCCCATCAAAACGAGACAGCATTTGATCAACCGACAAGACTTCCTTTTGGAATAATGCCTGACTCAAATAAAACCAGGCCAACTCATCCGCATCTTCCAGACCAATCGCCAAGTGACCTTTAACCAATTCCTTGGCCCTAGTCAATTGCGGCAAAGAAATCTCACTGTCCATAAGAAAGTGGAATTGGTCCCGTATTACCTTAGCGGCTTCGTTTATTCTTTTGGTATCCACTCCCGCGCCAGCAAACAGAGTTCCGGTCTCCAAAAAAGGATGGTGAACACTGTACACATAATAAGCCAGCGACCTCTTCTCTCGCACTTCACTAAACAATAAAGAGCCCATTCCATTCCCTAATGCCGCGCATAAAATATCCATAGTAAAACGATTTTCATCTTGGTGATTTAAACCCCTAACCCCTAAAATCAAATGCGCCTGCTCTCCCTTATTTTCTAAAACAGCATGATCGTCTTCGCAAAATGTAGAAAGTGGGTCAATAAAAACGCAAGGATCGATCGGGTCAGAAGGAATCGGCAAAGAGCCAAATGTATCGCCTACCCAAGTTTCAGCCTGTTTGATATCAAAATCGCCAGAAATGCAAAGAATAAAATTGTCGGGACGATAGTATTTTTTTAAATATTCAAGAAAAGATTCTCTAATCAGCGCGCGAACAGTCTCCTCTTCCCCCGCCGTATCCGCCCCCAAAGGATGGTTGGAAAAAATATGCTTAAAATAAACTGTGTGCACATATTCGCGGGGAGAATCCCTATACATTCTAATTTCCTCCAAGATGACCCCTAACTCCCGTTCAATATCTTCCTGCCTAAATAAAGGCTGGCAAACAAGATCAAAAAGCAAATCTAGTGTTTTTGGCAAATGCTGCGACAGAGATTTAATGTAAAATCCAGTAAATTCTTTGGAAGTAAAGGCGTTGCTCCGCGCCCCCAGCGACTCTACTTCGGTAGCAAAAGACAGCGGTTGGGGGTGGTTTTTTGACCCCTTAAAAAATAAATGCTCGGCAAAATGGGCCAAACCGTTAATGGAAGCCGATTCGTATCGGGAACCGGCTTTAACCGCCAACATCGCGTTAACTACCGGCGTGGATTTGCGAGGAACAAAAATGACCCGCAAACCATTGGGTAAACAAAAATCTTGAATCATAATTTTTTCTTCTTTTTTAAATTGGACAATTCCAATTCCAGCAACTCCTCTTCCCAAGCCGCGCGGCGCCGTTCGCTAATGGTGGGCGGTCTGATAAGAAGATAAATCAAAACGCCGGGGAGATTAAAAACCCCGATCAAAGCAATCACCAACCAACGATCGCGGCGCGCTTTAAAACGATCCTGGCTATCGCGCCACGCCCAATAAACAAGAGACAACCACAACATGAGAAAATAGCATAAGACAAAACCGATCGCCAAATGAATCACCTTTATTTTAGGCGCCGACCAACCCCACCAAGCGGCGGAATATGACGCGGCCAGTTGAATTGGAGACTTGTTAAGCCAGTCAGTAGAAAAAGCCACTAGAACATTATATAATTGAGCCCAGCCAAATGCAAAAGGAGGAAGCAAGCTGGTGTGACTAGGAGCTAGGAGTTAGTCGCTGGTTACTGGTTGCTAGTAGCTAGTTACAGCCAATACCTAAATTCTAAACACCTGTCTGCCGACAGGCAGGATATCAAAACTCAAGTTATGGAATTAGCGCGCTTTCCTGCCCGCCAATTGCCCGCAAGCCCCCCTTATATCCAAACCTAAAGGATATCGCCGCGTTGCTTCCACCCCTTCTCTTATTAGTATGTCTTTGAAATCCGCCGCCCTCTCCGGTGGCGAAGATAAAAACCCGCCGGTAGGATTGTAGGTAAGCAAATTAACCATAAATAGTTTCTTTAACTCTTTTTTAAGCAAAGCGGCCAGTTCCCGCGCCTGCTCCGGACGATCATTCACCCCATCCAAAAGCAAGTATTCAATCATCACTTTGCGGTTGGTAAGATTGATATACTCCCTAACCGAAGATAAAACATCGTTTAAGGGATATTTTTGAGCTGCCGGCATTAATTTTTGCCTAAGCTGATCATTAGGGGCGTGCAAAGATATGGATAAATTAAACTGCTCCGGCTCGCCGGCCAACTGGCGAATTTGAGGAGCAATGCCGATGGTAGAAATAGAGATTTTACGCGCGCCGATGGCAAAAGTATCAGAACGATTAATAAAACGGGCCGCCGACAAAACATTGCCGTAGTTCAAAAACGGCTCCCCCATTCCCATAAACACAACATTTGTTACCCGCTCCCCTTCTCTAATATACAACCAACGAGCAAATAGCAAAACTTGGGCAGTAATCTCCCCCCAAGTCAAATCTCGGATTAAACCCATGGTGCCGGTGGCGCAGAAAGCGCAACCCAAAGAACAGCCCACCTGACTGGAGACACAAATAGTATCGCGCCCATTTTTGTGCCTCATTAAAACAGATTCTATTGCCGCCCCATCATCAAAGGTAATGATCGCTTTAGCTGTTTGCTCGTCTGCGGATAAAACAAGTTCGTGATTGATATAAAGTGGAAAAATCTCGCTAAGGCATTGACGAATTTCCAATGGCAGGGATGAGGCTTGCTCCCAATCGGCAATGAGACGACCAAAAATCGCCTGGTAAACTTGAACCTTACGGAATTTTGGATAAGCAGATAAAAACTGGTCCAAAGCGTTAAAGTCCATAACTTAAGTTTACTTAACTAAAGGGTTGCTCCTTAGTAAAATCGGGAAGCAAAAATGAAGCGCTGTCCGGTAATTGCGTCCAACCATTCACTAAATTAAGATCAAGCAATTTAGTTTGAGCCAACTCAACTTCCCGCCTACTCAATCGCCTGTCCAGATTCTCATATTGATCGGCCTTGTAAGCGGGAAAATACTGACTCATCAAGCTAACATAATTATCTTGACCGATAGAAGCAATGTCTTCCAAAACACCGCAAGTATTCTCCAAATACCCAGGCAAAATCAAGTGGCGAATGATTAATCCCTTCACGGCAACATCGTTTTTTATTTGCAAAGGACACACTTGCCGATACATCTCCCCTATCGCTGATAGGGCTGTTTGACGGTAATCTTGAACATTTGATAACTCTTTGGCCAAATCATCATTAGAATATTTAAAATCAGGCATGTAGATATCAACCAATCCATTCAATTCTTTTATAAGTGAAACCGGCTCGCAGCCGTTGCTGTTCCAAACTACCGGAATAGATAAACCCCGTTCTTTAGCCAAGGAGATCGCTTTAACTATCACCCTTGACCAAACGGTTGGGCTAACCAGATCAATTGCGGCACAGTTCTGACCTTGCAATGTTAGCATAATTTCCACCAGCTGATCGCTAGTGTAGGTCTTACCCAGCCCCTGCTGGCTAATTTGAAAATTTTGACAGTAAACGCAACGCAGATTACAGCCGGTAAAAAAGATCGTCCCCGCCCCTTGATTGTCCGTACCAACCAAAGGCGGCTCCTCGCCAAAATGCTTGCCGTACCAGGCAATCCTTACAAAGTCAGACATA
>Ga0210057_1000966_pt1 | contig 45336 bp, 41 predicted proteins | sample CryGeyCG2114_010_2_FD_183968 | JGI IMG/M metagenome (GOLD analysis project Ga0210057, IMG submission 183968) | Groundwater microbial communities from aquifer - Crystal Geyser CG10_big_fil_rev_8/21/14_0.10 (SPAdes) (version 2) | ecosystem: Environmental > Aquatic > Deep subsurface > Groundwater ...
TATTTGACCTTCTGGCATTGGTCAGGTGTCACCCCCTATACATCCTCTTACGAGTTCGCAGGGAGCTGTGTTTTTGGTAAACAGTCGCTTGGGATTCTTTCGCTGCGGCCCTACTTACGTAGGGCAGGCCTTATTGCTAACGTACGGCCGCTTTTTTGCCGAGTTCCTTGAGGAGCACTCACTCGTTCGCCTTAGTCTTCTCGACCTGACTACCTGTGTCGGTTTACGGTACGGATTCGGTGTGTTTATGCTTAGAAGCTTTTCTTGGAAGCTTGCTCCCTCGGATTGACAAGCCCGTAGGCTCACCTCTTCTCACCACTTGGATATTATCACGCGGATTTACCTACGTGACACCCTTATGATAAGAACAACAATCCAATAAGTTGCTCGAGGTACTAAACTTCGTCCCTCCATCGCAACACACTGAAGTCACGGAATATTAACCGTGTGTCCATCGGGTCCGGCATTCGCCATCCCCTTAGGCCCGACTAACCCTTAGCTGATCACCATCGCCAAGGAAACCTTAGTCTTTCGGCGTCCACGGATCTCACGTGGATTGCGGTTACTTGTGCCAACATTCTTTCTTCATGCTGCTCCACCCCGCGTCACCGCGGCAGCTTCATCGCGAGCAAGAATACTCTCCTACCACGCCCCCCGCATAAGCGGGAAGCATCCTCACCTTCGGTACTACGCTTAGCCCCGATTATCTTCGGCGCAAAATCTCTTAATGAGTGAGCTGTTACGCTTTCTTTAAAGGGTGGCTGCTTCTAAGCCAACCTCCTCATTATCAGAGAAATCTCACCTCCTTGAGTGCACTGAGCGTAGATTTAGGGACCTTAGATGGAGGTCTGGGCTGTTTCCCTTTTGACCGACGGACCTTAGCGCCCGTAGTCTAACTGCCTGAGAGTGGCTCTCGGTATTCGGAGTTTGATAGGATTAACGAGATTTCTCCCTATTTAATCCTTCCAGTGCTCTACCCCCGAGAGGTAACTCAGACGCTAGCCCGAAAGCTATTTCGGAGAGAACCAGCTATTACCAGGTTCGATTAGCTTTTCACTCCTTACCACAAGTCATCCGATAGTGTTGAACGGCTAACCGGTTCGGGCCTCCCCCCACATTTCTGTGGGGTTCACCCTGCTCATGGCAAGCTCACCTGGCTTCGGGTCTTATGAGTACTACGAGGCCCGATCACCAAAAGTGATCTAGGGTATAACCCCTACACCGCCTTTGGCGGTCGGGCAAACGCGCTATTCACACTCGGTTTCCCTATAGCTCCCCCCCATAAGGGGTTAGCTTGCAATACTCATAAACTCGTTGGCTCATTCTTCAATAGGCACGCCGTCACCCACAATTCTTGCGAATTGAGGCTCCGACTCCTTGTAAGCATATGGTTTCAGGAACTATTTCAACGCCCTCACCGGGCTGCTTTTCACCTTTCCCTCACGGTACTGGTTCACTATCGATCTCAAAATGTATTTAGCCTTAGCAGTTAGTGCTGCTAGATTCCCCCAGGCCAGTCATGTCCCGAGGTACTCAAGAATAATACCAGAATATATACGTGCACTTTCGCGTACAGGACCGTCACCTTCTTTGGTTCTGCGTTCCAGCAGATTCGGCTAGCACGCGTACAATTCCCACAAATGTGATGTATTACCTTACAACCCCCCTTTGATTTGCATCAAAGAGGTTTGGGCTCCTCCCTTTTCGCTCGCCGCTACTTGGGGAATGTCAATTGATTTCTTTTCCTCCAGGTACTGAGATGTTTCACTTCCCTGGGTACGCATCTTCAACTATAACGTTAAAGATATCAGTCGAGAGACTGATAGGTTTCCCCATTCGGAAATCTCCGGATCATAGATTGCTTGGTATCTCCCCGGAGCATATCGCCACCACGCCGCGTCCTTCATCGCCATTTTGAGTCTAGGCATCCACCATATGCTCTTATATCGCTTTTCCTATTAGGAAATATATATGTCATTTAACTTACTTTTTTTCTCTTTCCAATACAGATGTTACCTGCTATTCACTTGTTAAAGTCCAATCAAGTCTACGAGGGAAGAAAAAACCGCTTGGTTCAAGCGGCGTTTGTGGCCCAAATAAAGGTACCTGCTTAACGCCGTTTGAATGCTAGTTGATACCCTATAGACATTGGGGTCATTATATACTAACCAAAAACGGTGTCAATCCGCCGTAGGCGGACTAACACCGTTCCCTGAAAATGGCTAAAAACTTAGTCTTTTCTGTGAACTGTACGGCTCAAGAGACCCTCTGCGGCATCACGCCCACCGAGACCAAATGCAAGGCCACCAGCGAGTGAGAGCATAAAGACAACTCCAGTAAAGAGAATCTGTGCAAATTCAGCTCCAATACCAAGCTGATTCATTACAACTAAGAGAGCAAAAATCCAGATAGCCCACTTAGCGATGAGTCCAAGGAAATGAGCTGAAGCGATACCAGTCCCTTTTGCGCCACCATAAACAACTTTTTGTGTTGCATCAGAAAGTACTGCCGCAATAAGAAGTACTAATGCTGAAACAATCACGCGAGGAAGAAATTGTAAGACAATCGTGTTAAGGAAGAGGTTAATTTGTGAGAGTCCAAGTACGTTGATAGACGCAACTAAGAACACAACAATAATAAACCACTTTACTAATCCTCCGATAAATTCACCTGTATTAAGCTTAAAACCGGTCTGCTCAACAACTTCATCAACTCCAAGATTAGAGAGTGCGCGATCAACTTTAAGTGTGCGCAAAATCTGTGACACCAACTTACCTAAGAATGATCCGATAACCCATCCAAGAATAAAGATTATTACGGCAACAATGAGCTTAGGTACAAAAGCTAGTACACCAATCCAGATATTGGTAAAAGCTTGTGTGAGCGCATCGCCCGATTGAACAAGAAGGTTCGGCGGAATGAAATTTGCTTGTGCGCCGATTGACGGATCTACCGCCGTGTTAGTAACTGTATCGTACATGTATAAATATACTACTATTAAGAGATCTAATAAACGACACGAGCGATGCGGCACCGACCAGCCGGATGCACATTCGCTGTTATATTAATAATACCACCCTAAATGCCTATCTTTGTCTAGAATTGTGGATAACCTTCTAACCCTCTCGCCCCTTAAGACTAATACGATTAATAACTTTTTGATGAGGACTCTCTAATACCTCGCGTATAAATTTATCAAACGCTTCCATTCGGTACAAAAAATCATCCGTATCAAAAACAGCATAGTTAAGTTCCCTACCAATCTCAGCCTCCATAGAACGAAGGATTGTTTCAATAGATGCGCGACGCAGGCTATCCCCCGCAATAAGAATATCAATAGGGCTCTCATCATTTTGGATAAAAACACCTGCAAGAATGAGGAGTTTAATCTTACCAACACCCTTCAATCGAGAGAGCACTTCGTCATGACGAAATGGCACAGTGTTAAAAAGAAAACGTCTAAGAGGACCTAAGACCGGTTGCTTAACAATGTACCACCCCTTACACTTACGCCGTTTTGAACGTGTTGATGTTGGCACGACAAGAGACATTTTTACCTTAAGGAGTCCGAGAGTCAGAAGAAATTTGAGCTCCTTTCTAAGTGCGGGGAGGCTTATTTTAAGTCGTTTTGCAATATCCTTATCCTCAAAGGCTCCCTCTTCATGTTGGAGGAAAAATCGGAGTACTTTTAAGCGTACAGGCCCCAAGAGTTTGGCGATAACATCCATTCCAAAGTATCCTAACACTCATCAGTAAAACAACAAAACCCCTTTTTGAGGGGGTTTTGTTCAGGGTAATTTAGGCTATTTTAACTCTACAGTTGCCCCAGCCTCTTCAAGTGACTTCTTAAGGGCATCTGCCTCCTCCTTTTTTACTCCTTCCTTAACGACAGTCGGTGCGCTCTCAACAAGATCCTTAGCCTCCTTGAGGCCGAGGGCAAGAGCCTCCTTTACCGCCTTAATAACAGCAATCTTATTCTCTCCAAACGAAGCAAGGTGAACAATGAAGGAATCCTTTACTTCAGCATCGCCGGCTCCTGCACCAGCTCCTGGCGCAGTAACAGCAACAGCTTGTGCGGAAACTCCAAATTTTTCCTCCAACGTCTTTACAAACTCATGAAGTTCAAGAACAGAGAAAGACTCTATCTTCTCAATGAGTTCTTGATATTTATTTTGTGTGTCTGACATAGTGATATGTGTAAGTAATTACTTATAGTGAAGATTCTTTAGATTTTGCAATTGCATCAAGAGCAGTAACCAATCCAGAGATCGGCCACTGTACCATATACGCAATTTGCCCATACAGCACCTCTCGAGACGGTATACTTGCAAGTGTGGTCATTTTGTCTGAGGCGCAGTATGCACCCTCAAAAATGCCGCCTACGATAGCAAAGGAATCTTTGTGCTTTTTGGCAAATTGCCATGATTCCCGTGGAGCTGCTAGTGGATCATCAGATGAGTATGCAAGAGCAATTTCTCCTTCTAAAGCAGGTAATTCCCCTTCTAAAGAAAGCTCCTCTAGTGCTTTTTTAATGAGCGTCTTTTTTGCGACAAGGTAGTGTACTCCAGATTCTCGCAACTGCTTACGTAAAGAGACCGTATCAGCAGCGTGAAGCCCATGAAAGTTTACAAAAACTAAGGAGCTCGCGCGACCTAAGATGTCCCCTAACGTTTTAAGAATCTCTTTTTTCTTCTCTCTATGTAATGCCATATTGTGTAAAGAAAAAACGGCTACTAATAATAACCGCTCGGCCATCGGCAGGTCTTAATCCATCAATCGATAGAGCCTGCTGTCTACGGTTCAAAAATAAATATACCTCTTTTAAAGACCCTTGTCTAGTATGCTATGGACAGAGGAAGAATCATTATACATTGAGCCGACCACAATAATCCCCAACATACCCACAAGTACTAATAGACTAAAAAAGAGTATCATCTTCCAAAACGTACGGTTAAAGTAGCGCATATAATTAATGGGCAAATACGGTCTCAATGAATAATTGCCACCAAGAACGCTGTGGCGGAAAAATGATCGGGACTACTTGTGTTGAGGTTGAAATAGAGGGGGGTGTAACAATACTTGTTTCCACTTGAGGAGATGACTCTCGACTCCTTTGTGTAGTACGAGTAAGTACTGCATGAACACTCTGCACGACTTGAGCCAACTGAGGACCATTATAATATGCAAACGTAGCCCCATCGGGATACTGAACATTAAATAAGTCTCCACTATCAGCAACACCATTCTCAATAGTCACCGTAAGATGCTGCCCAGGAAGGAGAATTGTGTCATCAGGAATTGTCGTAATTTTTTCACTGGAGCGTACTACCCACCCACCAACATTTACCTCGTGTGCATCAGCATTGTGTAACATAAATGTATGTGGCCATACTCCAGGAAGTATACTTATAGAAGGAGTAGAAACTTCAACAAGGGTACGCGATGTTTCCTGTTTGCCATTAAAATCAGCATTGAGAACAACCACATAGATTCCCGGCTCAAGATAAGTGTGAGTAACACGATTGCCAGACCCGGCTCCCCCGTCTCCAAATGACCAACGATAGACACCATATGGACTCTCCTTTGTCGCCTCAAAATGGACAGGGGTATGCACATGCACACTCCGCTCTCTGCCCGCATCTGCATGAAATATTTTAATACTCTGCGAGAGTTCTGCCGGTGAACTATGGAAAGAGGCATCATTAACAGCGGGAATAGGTGCGGAACGTGAGGATACAGTATCAGAAACATTTTCGGTATTCTGTGATCCTACAATAATAGTCTGTGTCGACTTCCATGAGAAACTATCTCCTGTTGATACCGTTACAGTAATAGTATAGGTGCCAGGGGTAGTATCGTGGTAGTAAAAGCTCCGGTTAGCCGTCCCCTTGCTCATTGTAGTTGTCACAGGCTTCCCTGTGCTCCCCAAAAATTCTCCCGTTGCTGAGGTAGAAACAAAAGTAAGGTGACCTGTCTCATCTAACTTCTCTTCTCCCCCTGTAGCGTTCTGTGTTTGCACAGTGATAACCCCGCTTGTATCCCCCGGTGCAACAACTCGCTGCTCAGTAATAAAAGAGAGTCGTGTAATAGCACTAGTCGTAGCAAATGCCGGTAAAGCCACGCTCGCAATAGAAATAAATATTAATGGTTTAGTAAGAGATATCATCAACAAGTAATCCATTAGCGTCATACAGACGAATATGCTCTCGACCACTCCCCCATAATTGTAGTGAACGATTAAGGTACACTCGCCACTGTTTCCTATAAAAATTGGTATCGGTGCTATGTGTTGCCACACACCACTTATATGTAAAACGTTGAGTAATAAAATCTCTACATTGACGACTTAGTCCATAGGTAGTGTCTAGATATTGTCGTAACTCACCACTATTTTGAATGACTTGCTCATGATAGACGGGGGTATGACAACCACGAAGTTGTTTAATAAACGTGTAGCAAGAGTCATCTAATTGATCCAAATCTGCGTCATTGCGAGGGAGCGGGCAGGACCCACTCAAAGTAGGAACAAGAGGGTAGCCAGGTAATTCATTAATGAAATTGGAACAAATATTTTCCTTAAAACTATAACGCAGATAAGGAGCATCTTTACTTATTTTGCCTGTTGTAATAATTGCGCGTTCTCCTGGCTCTAACACAATAGAAGCAAGCGTTTGCGCGCTTGTTCCCCAAAGTGTTTTTACACCTAAAGGTATAACAGCAGAGTCAGACATGCCATAACTCAACTGATTAAAATTATTTAAGAACACCCGAGAATCTCTGCCATTCTTAAGCGTCCAGCCACTGATAGTGGCCGGTTTTTTACCACTATTTTGTATAATAATATACTCTGAATTTGGCCATTTTTCTGTTGCAGCATTGCCACGACTACTAATACGCACTACCTTATACCAAGGAGAAGTGGTTGCGTTACCTTGAGTAGCACCACCTGTGTTAGATGCCCCAGAAGATGATAGTGATGAACTAAGTGTAGTGCGTGTACTTGTGGCACTTGTCTTCTCCTCATATCTACTTGGCCCCCCTGAGCCCCACCAACTAGCAAAGACAAGGATAAACACCCCTAGTATCCAAAGAGCATCGCTATCAAGCGCTCCTTCTGTATATACCTTCTTCTTTGAGTGCATATACTCTTATTGTAATACAAGAGATCATCAACACAACAAAAAACACCCCCGAAGGGGTGTTTTTTGAGCCTCCTGCAAAAGCAGGACACAAGAGTGGCTTAGTTAGGCAAGAGTGTACTACCAGTCACAAAGTCATCAAGACCCCATGTCTGTGTTGTGGTTACACCACCAACTGAAGATGAGGCTGAGGTAAGTACCATGAAGTAGTTACCGTAGCCATCTGTTGGATAAAGTGCACCTGCAGCAGTACGGTTCTTGAGGTTACCGGTAAAGATAAGATCATAGTAACCACCGTCGCCAACTGTTGTGTCACTTGGGCTAACACTCGTCAAACTAATTGGTCCAGTTGCACTACCAGACGAGAGTGTGATCGAATTTGCCGCACTATATGTCGTCTGTGTTGATGAAGCTGCACGCAATGTGAAGTCACCAAGAACTGGCTTAACGATAGTACCACCATCAGCGGTCACACGAACCTTCATTGTAAAGGTAAGTGTGGTTGTTGAAACAGTACTACCACTTTCAGTATTAGATGTTACGTCTGTACTTAAAAGCGTAAGCTTATGAGTACTTGGGAACATGTACTGATCGTTGCTTGTTAATACACCAGTGTTTGATGTTGATGCTGTTGAGCCATCTGGCTTTTCCCACTGTACTGCATTTGCAGGAAGTGTGGTACTAGCCGCCTGACCACCAGATGTTGTTGGCCAATCGCCAGCAATGAAGAAGCTTTTTGTGGTGTCTTGAGGAACATTAATGCTCAAGCTATTGAACAAAATTGTTCCTGTTGTTGCACCTGCACTTGCACTACCAAGAGGGCTTGCACAAGCAGTGTCAGAGCCATCACAGAGGTACAAGGTTGAAGGATAACCAGCTGATGAAGTTGCTGATGTTGATGCGTAGATCTTTGTGATCTTTGCGTCACCAGTCTCTGCCTTAGCATTAAAGCCAAGCATCATCATTTTAGTTACACCGTTAGTTGAGCTTACTTTGTGGTTAGTTGAGTCAGGTGTAAGGCTGTTGTTGATAGTTACAGTAAGTGTAGAAGCACCTGCAGGCTTGAACGTGTGGGAACGCGTGTTTGCGCTACCCGACATGTCTGAGTATTGGTTCAAACCAAGAGTGTCAACCGCACGAATGTTCTGCGTGTTACCAACATAACCTTGTACGGTCACAGCACGGTTTACATCAGTTGAACTAATTGAGTTCACGCTGAAGCTAACTGTAAGAACACGCTTGTTACCCTTAGAAACTTTGAATCCGATACCACTAACAATCACGTGATAACGATCAGAAGAGTCCTTAGAGAATGTTGAGGTATCAATAGCAACTTCCTTGAGAAGAGTGCTACCATCCCACACCTTAACAGTGCGGATGAAGATACCAGGGTTCTCAGCAGAACCACCAGTAGGAGTAACTGATGTCTGAAGGTCCAAACGATCAACAGTCATGTCTGAGTTAACAGCCTCAACTTCGATACCGTATACAGGAACATCGTTCTGAGAACGAACATTCGCATTATCGGTAGGGGTTGGTGATAACTTAGTTGTGATAGATCCCTCAGTTCCCTGAGTTGTTCCACCAGTTGTACCTGTTGAGCAAGGCTGGCCAGTTGTTGAACTGTACAAAGCACCTGCTGTACAACCTGCATCAGTTGTTCCTGTTGTTCCTGTGCCGGTCATTGATCCACCCATAGCAGCAAGAGCTGAACGAGTTAGGGGACCAAAGTAACCTGCTGCTGGAGCAACACCATTTGCTGCCTGCCACTTAGCAAGAGCTGACTTAGTGAGTCCACCAAAGTACATGCTCTCGTTTCCAGGTGAACCTGCGCCTGACGCAGCAACTGTGAAGCCCTTAGAGTTTAAGAGCTGCTGAAGTGCTTGTACATCAGCACCGGTTGAACCGATAGTGAGGTCACGAGTGAAGGTTGTTGAAACCGGTGCGGTTGCAGTGGAACCTCCGAGCAATGCTTGCAATTGTACCAGCAATGCTGGATTTGCGGTAAGTGCTGCGATAATATCTGCAGCGCTAAGGTCAGCGGCAACAGCAGCTGAAGGAGCAACGAGTGCACCAAGAGCAAGAGCTGTTACGGTAAGACCTAATACAATCTTTTTCATCTTTATAATAATTAAGAATAAATTTTAATAATCTCTAATAATGAACTTTTTACTACGACCCGAAGTGGCATCGACACATACACACAACAAGTCTGCTTACTAACCCCTCCTCATCTTATGACGGATGAAGAGAGGATTAATAACAAAAGAAAGAAGCGAGTTAGGTTTGTATATACACTTGTCAAAGTGCCTCTCCGTTTCTGAAGAAAATAATCGATCGTTCTACTCCTTACAGTATGTCCTCGAAGTACGTTACAAACAAGCATAACGTGTGGATAACCACCACCCAGAGGACTAGCGTAGGGTAGCGTAAAGATGACTAAAAGTCAATTAGTTTGGGCGAGTCGGTAACGGCTCCATCGTCGCTCCCCAACCTTATTGACAATACCTTTTTCAACTAGTGTAATAAGGTCCCTTTGTACTGTTTTTTCACTCACTGAGGGGAGTTGTTCAGCAATAGTACCAATACTGCTTTCACCCATACTTGTGAGAATAGTAACGATTTTTTCTTCTCGAGAACTCTCTATTTGCCTAGCACTAAGCTTCGTACTATAGATAGGCACCTTCGGTTCGGTTCGAGGACTCAGAGGAGTAGTTACTTCTTTTTTAAAGACGAGCTTATCTTCTTCTCCTAATGCCTCAGTGAGCGCCTCACATTCATTTAAAAGAACCTTGAAGTTCATCTGAGAACCAATACCAGCTTCTTTTGCTATTGAGAACAAGCGCGAGAGACGAAATAAAGGATCAACAATTTGAGAAGGCTGGACAACAACACTCTCAGCGGCGGCTGAACGAATTTTCCACTTCAAAGGTTCATCAGGGGATAGGAAATCAGTCACCTTATAAGCAGCAACAGCGATTCTCTCTATTTTACTCGATATAAAAGACTTTATATCAGACATAAATACGTCTTTTTTAATGTCTTTTACGTTGTCCTTTATATTGTCTGATTGCATGGGTAGATGTCTTTTATGCGATTATATAGGGGCACCTTATGGAAGTCAAAAAATAAGAACTACTTGGGATATCTCTGTGCTACAATGAATGCGTTATGAGAAAAAAGGGTAGAAAAAATAACCGACAAACGGAATCTCTCATCCAAAAAATACACATTAAGGATGAAACTATGCACGGAATCGCGGCTGTATTGTGGTTTATTACTACAGTGTTTCTTGCACTCGCTCTTTTTGGTCTTGCAGGGCCAGCAGGAAAGGAAGTTTTCTCTCTTACCACACGCGCAGTAGGGAAAGGTTTTATCTTCCTTCCTATTGCTACCCTCGCGCTCGCAATCTCCTATCTTAAAAAGGAGAGTGTGACACTTTCTTCTTGGCGCTTAGTGTGTGCGGCTGTTTCTCTTCTCTCAGCACTGGGCCTTCTTTCTCTTACTGCAGGCGCAGGATCTGCTGGGATTATAGGAGTATGGGTTGCTCAGCCACTTCTATCACTCTTTGACTACTACTTATCGCTCATCATTCTTACGGGGCTCCTTATTATTGCAACCCTTATTTTGTTTGAGACACATCTGTCTCTTGATTGGCGTATTTTTGGATTTTCATTCTTTAAATCAGACGAGGAAGGAGGAGACGAAGAGGATGAGGAGGAAGATGAGGAAATTCAAACTTCTCCTAGCCCTATAACAACTCAAACCGAAGGGGCTCGTCCCATAGCGGCACAAGAACGAGAGCCCTCTGTTATTGATGGCTCGCATGGCAACGGTGAGCTAGGTGCATTTAGTGGCTTTACTGGTTTTAAGGGCCGTGCACACGAGCAAGGGTTTACCCCTCCCCCACTTAATCTTTTAGAAGGAGATAGTGGCAAACCAGGAGTCGGAGACATTAAAGCAAATGCCAATATCATTAAACGTACCCTTGCAAACTTTGGCATTATTGTAGAGATGGACGAGATTTCTATCGGCCCATCAATTACACGCTACGCACTTAAACCCGCTGAAGGAGTAAAGCTTGCACGCATCGTAGCGCTACAAAATGACCTCTCACTAGCTCTTGCTGCACACCCTATCCGTATAGAAGCACCTATCCCAGGTAAGTCGCTCGTAGGTATTGAGATTCCTAACACATCAAAAATTAAGGTGGGGATGGCATCACTTATTGGCTCAAAAGAGTTTGCTGAGTCACACCACCCACTCCTTATTTCACTCGGACGCGCTATTGCGGGCACAGCTCACTTTGCGAACTTAGCAAAAGCACCACACTTGTTAGTTGCTGGGGCAACCGGATCAGGAAAATCTGTTTCTATCCATTCAATTATCACCTCATTGCTGTATCGTAATCCGCCAGATCGACTCCGGTTTATTATGGTAGATCCAAAACGAGTGGAGCTTACCGTCTACAACAACATTGCACACCTCCTCACACCAGTTATTACTGATGCAAAGAAAGCAATCATGGCTCTCCGCTGGGCAGCAAAGGAGATGGACCGCCGTTATGACATTTTAGAAAAACAGGCTGTCCGAGATATTGAGTCATACCACAAAGGAGTTGTTGAGCCAGCGTATGCAAAAGGAGGAAGTGAGGAGGATCTGCCAGACCGCATGCCTTATATTGTTGTAATCATCGACGAACTCGCAGATATTATGAGCTCCTATCCACGAGAAATGGAGGCAGCAATTGTACGGCTTGCACAGATGTCTCGTGCGGTAGGTATTCACCTTTTACTCTCAACTCAACGCCCAAGTGTTGAAATTATTACTGGCCTGATTAAAGCAAACATCCCATCACGTGTAGCATTGCAAGTTGCCTCACAGATTGATTCCCGAACAATCCTTGATATGGCAGGAGCGGAAAAACTGCTTGGCTCTGGGGATATGCTGTACCTCTCTGGTGATATGAGTAAACCGATACGCCTTCAATCTGCCTTCATTTCCGAAAAAGAAGTTAAACAAGTAGTTGCGTGGCTCAAAGACCATTACCGTGGCGAAATTCCACAAGACATCTCAATTAGCACCAGTACCGAAGGTGTTGAGGGTAGCGGGACGCGTGGCTTTATGGATGAGGGGGCAGACGCTGATGATGATGAACTCTATGAGGAAGCTCGCTCCATTGTTATGCAAGCAGGTAAAGCATCTGCCTCATACCTCCAACGCCGACTCAAGGTAGGCTACGCACGAGCTGCACGCCTCTTAGACATGTTAGAGGAGCGTAACATCATTGGACCAGCAGATGGGGCGAAGCCACGCGAAATACTCGAACGAAGCACATCCGTAACCGAAGGAGAAGGTAATGCATGAGGAACGACAAGCACAGATTATCCGTAAGGGTATCATTCTACTGATTGCCCTTTTTATTTTAGGATACGCAACGACCAGAACGTTTGCTTTTATACGTGGACCCATACTCACCATCCGCTATCCCCAAGACTACACGGTTATACAGGAGCGCCTTATTACACTACAGGGAACAGCTACTCATATAGCAACACTCCATGTAAACGGGAGGGAAATTTTTACTAATGAAGAAGGCTTGTTTGAGGACCGATTGCTGCTACCGCCAGGCTATTCTATAATGACCGTTAGCGCTCAAGATCAATTTGGACGATCTATTACCAAAACGATTCACTTAACACGAGGAGATTATGGCACGTAAAAAAACAGAAAAAGATGAGGAGAAAAAAGATGGTCGCAGTCTTGATGCAACCGTTCGCTCTATTCAGAGTAAGTTTGGGGAAGGGGCTATCCTCATGCTTGGAGACCGCCCTAAGGTGGGAGTAGATGCTGTACCAACCGGATCACTCTCACTCGACGCAGCTCTTGGTATTGGCGGTGTACCTCGCGGACGTATTGTTGAGATTTTTGGACCTGAGTCCTCAGGTAAAACAACCTTGGCTCTCCACATCGCTGCTGAGGCGCAGAAAAAAGGTGGTATTTGCGCATATATAGATGCTGAACATGCTCTTGATCCAGATTATGCAAAAAAAATTGGCGTAAAGACTGCAGAACTCCTCATTTCACAACCAGACTATGGGGAGCAAGCGCTTGAGATTGCAGAAACTCTCATTCGCTCAGGAAACGTAGACGTATTAGTTATTGATTCAGTAGCCGCACTTACCCCTAAGGATGAAATTGAGGGAGATATGGGTGCCCAACACATGGGTAAGCAAGCCCGCCTTATGAGCCAAGCGCTACGCAAAATGACAGCTATTGTAGCGCACTCAAAAACAGTTGTTATTTTCATCAACCAAATTCGTATGCAAATTGGTATTATGTTTGGTAATCCAGAGACAACACCAGGAGGTAAAGCTCTTAAGTTCTACTCATCGGTACGCCTTGACGTACGACGACTTGCTCAAATCAAAAAAGGAGAGGAAGTTGTTGGGAATCGTACGCGCGTAAAAGTGGTTAAAAACAAAGTTGCAGCACCCTTCCGTACGGCAGAATTTGATATTCTCTATAACGAGGGTATATCCCCAGAAGGAGAGATTGTGGCTGTTGGAGAACGTTTAGGTTTTATACAAAAAAGTGGTGCTTTTTACTCCTATGGAGATACTAAGCTGGGTAAGGGCTATGATGCGACACGCAATTTCTTAAAAGAAAACCCTAAAATTAAATCCGAACTGACAAAAAAAATACAGGCAGGACTTAACGAGAAAGCGTAAAAGGAAAAGAACGACCACTTTTACGTAAGTTACGCGCAGTATCGTACATAAGCCAACCGCCTGTGAAGGCGGCAATAGCGATGAGTGTTTGAGTAAGATGCTCTGTGCGCAAGTATGCGTCACTTAAATACAGTGGACTTTGAGTAACTTTGAGTCGCGAAGTATTACGCCAAATATCATGGTAAGAGACCAAGAAACTGAGGTGTAATAGTGCGTACACAAAAGCAGTCGTTTTAAGCACTAGAGGACTCTTGATGTAACGAGATACCCAAATAAGATACACGCGGCGCATTACGCGCGGAGTAATGTCTATGGTTGTGTTCATGATGTTAAAAGTGGGAACTCGTAAACCGCAACTTTACGAAACTCACGCTTCGCACGATGAATACGAGTTTTAACCGCAGCAAGAGAAAGCCCCTCTAAGCGCGCAATTTCTCTCTGGGGACGTCCCTCAAGATAGAAATACGTCAAGATACGTGAAAAATGATCAGGTAGCCGAGCAAGTGTTGCGCGCACACTCTCTGTAAGAGACTGACGTTCAGACATAAGATCCACTTCCGCATATTCATCAGCAAGCACTGGATCAAGGGGAAGTTCTACCCGCTCACGCGAAGAACGTGCACGATAGCGTGACAAAGCACTATTAGTCAAAATACGATACGCCCAAGAACTAAATTGTGCACCCGGCTGAGGAGTAAATTTTGACGCGTTATAATAAATCTTAACAAACGTGTCGGCAACAACATCTTGCGCGTCACGTCCATCATGCAAAATCGCTTGTGCCTTCCGAAGGAACGCGGCTTGATAGCGTCGTACAATAATTTCAAATGCTTTGGGATGAGCGATGGATGCGGAGAGTAGTTCCTCATCCGTCAAAGCCTCATATGATGATACGTTGCCTTCGGAAAACATGAGCGAATACAGCGTTACTAGTTAAAACTTCGACCCTTATATTTTACTACAACGCAAGTAAAACATAAAAGGTGACACCAAACCTGTAAAGCTGGTCGAGCTGTATATGAAGTGCTATAGTGTGCTTCATGTTGGATTACAACGAAGTAAAGCCCCGCACATATATTGTGATGAATGATGAGCCGTACGAAGTGCTCTCGTCACACGTATTTCGTAAACAAATGCGCAAACCGGTCAATGCAACCAAACTCAGGAACCTCATCACTGGTAAAGTTATGGAGTACTCGTTCCACGCCAGCGAAAAGACACAGGAAGCAGAGATCGTAACCCGTGAAGTTACCTACCTATTTAATAATCGTAATGAGTACTGGTTCTGTGAAAAAAATGACCCAAGCAAACGCTTCTCTCTTACTGAAGAATTTATCGGGGAACAGGGTAAATTTATGAAGCCAAATGGCCCAATAGAAATATTGACGTTTGAGGATCGTAACATTGGTGTAAAACTCCCTATTAAAGTTGAACTTAAGGTTACCGAAGCACCACCAAGTATCAAAGGAAATACCGCACAAGGAGGAAATAAGCTTGTTACATTAGAAACGGGGGCGGCTATTAATGCGCCACTATTTATAAACGAAGGTGACATCCTCCGCATCAATACTGAGACTGGTGAGTACGTGGAGCGAGTCCAAAAGTAATCCTCCAGAAATCCCATAGGTTTAACCTATGGGATTTGGCAATTGTGTTGACGTAATAGATTTGATTTGGCACACTAAGCAAAATTTGGCTTGGTTTGTTCTTTTTAAAATCTAATCGCAAGAGGGTACCACAATGCCGGAAAGGGAAAGATTGCTGGCAAGCGTACAGCAGCCCGAACGTTTAGTTGCAGCCGCTACAGATGCTGGGTTGCAACACGGAACCGAAACCTTGGTAGACATTGACAACGTCGCTGTCTACCCCGCACCCGAAAATACCCCCGCTGACAAAAAGCACGATGTTGTACTTGCGCAAATGCGCTTTTGCAACTCGTTGGTAAGCCCGCGACGTCTTTTGGGAGGAGAACCCACCCAACAGGAAATCTCTGATGAAGTCTTCCTTATTGGAGGTCTGAGGGTGCCCCACATCAAGGCGGGAAAGAGTAAGCGCCTCTACAGCCTCAAAAATGTCATCTTGTCCTCAAACGGAAGGACGGAACTCCGCGTCACCAAGCAGACTCGTTTTGTAAGGACCGACCACCACGTGGTCAACACTCAACCCATCGGGATTGAACTCGTCGCAACAGACTGACCAATCGCACCTCAGAGTGTATACCAAGCCACCAGCCCCAAGCGCGTATGCGTTGGGGCTTTTTCTTTATCTTATTTATTTAGAGTTTTAACGTAGAAAACTATCCGACGAGCACTACATTCTGCACAGAAGCAAGTTGGGTGGAAGTGCTTGGTTTATTATTACCATAACAATATATTGCAATAATAATGAGCGCAATAAACACCGCGACAAGTATCTTGGTTGTTGAGTCAATCTTCATGGGATCATAGTAACAGTCCCCTCCTCGGCATGCAATGGCACTTGCATTTTTTATAGTATAGTGGTATAATACTAGATAGATACTCAAGGTACATTTACACACAAAAGGAGGTGTCGCTATGACCCTACACAATAAGAGAAAGTTTCCTGTTGAGAAGTATATGGCATTGATTATTTGTTTTGAAGTATTGCTGCTGGTTTGTATCACATGCTTTGTGCTGTGGAATACATCAGGTCAAACTTCAGAAAACGACTCCGATTTTGAAATATCTTTCACCCCCACCTACGACCCCTCTGTCCACCTCGGATATGTAGGGCAAGAGGATACGCTACCAGAATCCCCTGGTGGCTCATGTGGCATTGAGGTAACTCTCAAAAACCCTCGGGAAGATCAATTCCTCTCTAGTATCGTTGTAACAGTACATGACTTAGTGTCAGAAACATCTGCCACACTCTACCTGAACCAAGCTCTCTATGTGGGACCAAACATAGTCCTCCCAGGGAAAAAAGTCTCTCTTGGGGCAATTCTCATAGGTTTTGCCACACGCGACCAACGTATACCCTGTTTACTCTCCTTCTCCTACGATGTAACGTGGGAAACTATGGACGCAAACGGGATGTACGTAGGAACACAGTATAAGAAAGACTTTCAGGGTTCTACTGTGCTCCCCGCAATAAAAAAAGAGTAGCGCCTCAAGGCATCCGCAAAAAACGGATGCCTTTTTATTTTGTTATATATATTACGGACGGTCAGGACACAACTGACAATGGTACCCATCACTCACACCAGGGATAGGTGTACAACGCCCAGTAGAGTATGTCCTCGCTGGATTTAAAAGTAAGCCACAACTATTAGGACTCGAAGTAACTATATCCACAGCACATCCTGTGTAGTGACGACTGTCATCCTCATGACAACCACTTGCTCCCGCAGTAATACGCGCTGAACACCCAGGTGGTAAGGCATTCAAAAAATTCTGTATGGGGGGGCCGATCGGGTCTGTGATGGGGCAACATCCATCGGTATTGTTACCAGCAACTTGTACTGTGACTCCAGCTGGTAACCCTGCCGCCGGGGTACACACATCTCCAGGTTTATACTGTGGATCTCCGTTTGCTTTTGTGCAACGAGGACGTAAATGTGCGGCAGAGGTCTTTGTTTGTGGACAACAAATTTGCTCCTGTGGATTGTAAGGTAAGCCACTCGAGTCTCCATTGGTCGCAGTATTTAAACAACATCCCGACTTATCTGGGTACTTTAAGGTAGGTTCCTCCCGATAGGTTGTTGAGTATCCGCCGTCGGGGTCAAAAGATGTTTGAGCGTTTGTAAGCTTACAATGACACCCTGCATATCCACGAACTAAAGATTGTGTACCGAGATGAGAATCACTCCCTCCTGCGTTCTCACATTTTGGTGCGTAATTATTACCTGGGGAATAGCTAATACGCCAATTCCTAAAATATAACTTACCACCAGAGGACGAAGGGAGTACCTTACCTTGATCCCACGAGCACCCGCTCGGAGGCGCAAGTGGCTCAAAGCAATTATTCCCCGTAGGACCAGCGGCGGAGTTGGACCCTGTACTTGAGTTAGTAAGAGCGCCCCCAACAGAACCACTGGTTGAGACGGATACAGCACTCTTAGCTGCCCCTAGAGAGGCGGAGGCATTAGTAAGATTAAGTGTGTAGGCTCCTTGTGCGGGCCAAATAAACCCTGAGTCGCCACGCAGGGAAAGTGTCTTATTTACTCCGGGTTGTAAAGTAACCGGGTTAGGAAAATAAAATGAGAGCACACTTGTTGCGCCAGGTATGAGTGACTGAGGAAGAAATCCGATACTCACCAGCCTCACTCCATCATATAAGCCAAAGTTGGAAAAACTACTCGGGTATGAGGATGCCTGTGTATCTACCTTAAATGTAAGCGAGTTTACTTCCACCGCTTGTGTAGAGCCAACCGCGTTTAACATAACCTGACCAAGAGCTAGCCCAAGAGTATCTACAGGGAGCACCTGTGTTGTTAGGTATGGTTGTATCCGAGCCTCAAGTTGAGGGCCACTTACTACCGTGGGTACAATAAGTACATCATCAATCCAAAGCTCTCCACGGTAAAACTCTCCTCCTTTCTCGTCCCCGTACCCAACATAGGCGTCAACATACCCATACTGCGGAGCTGTAAAGTTTACTTCACTTTTAGCCCATGAGCTCCACGGGGAAGAAGAGGTATCATTCCCCTGGATGAGTGCTCCCCCGTTGATAGAAGCGGCAACAGAGAGTCTCCCAAACTCTTCCTTTTTATTTGATTCACTTAAGTATGAAGAGAGCGTGTAGGATGCTCCGGGTGTAAGATTCCCCGGCACAGAAAAACGAACAAACACACCTCCCTGTGTACCCGAAATTCTTACTTTACCCACATAGGCACCGCTACGGGCTCGGTAGGGATTGTAGTAACGAGCAATACTCGCACTATTTCCCCGTAAAGGAAGTGCGGAAAATTCAAAGTTATTAGAGTATGGTATAGGAGCAACCGCAGCAGTTTGTGTCCCAGAGGAAACACGAGAGAGACTGCGTACAAAAGCACTAGGGTTACTTACCAGCAGAATAGCGGCAACGATTACAAGAGCTCCAATACTTACGTGAGTGCGACTCATTAGATACTTTTAGTGTAGCACAATTTTAATCACACTCTTGCAAAATTGAACTAAAACAGTACTATCCCTACTAGATAGCTCATCACAATACAGGAGGACTGAAATGAGGATACTGGTAGTTGGCGCAGGGAACATGGCACAAGAAACAATGCGAGTGGCTAGCGAACGCAGAACAGTTGATTGCTTTCCAATTACAGAAACACCTGACTTTGAGAAAGGGCTCTTCTCTAACACCTCATCACAAGATACTGTCGCAATCCATTTTGGGAGTGGGAGACTCCTCCCCGCACTCATTGAGACGTGTGAAGAGTACGGGGTCCCCATCATTCAAGGATCCACCAATGGCAATCTGCCTAAAGAAGTAGGGACGACCATCATCAACGCACCAAACCTCTCATTACCAATGTTGCGGTTTATGCAGGCCTTCCCTTCGTTTGCAGAAGTAGTCGGCCCAGGGATGATAACCGGACTGGTAGAATCACATCAGGGCGCCAAAGAGAGTGTGTCTGGTACCGCGCGTGCGCTTGTACCCTACCTCGACATCCCTGCAGACAAAATTGTTTCCATTCGTAATGTTGATATACAAATGGCGCTCGGTGTCCCCACAGAACACCTGGGAGGACACGCCTACCACTACTTTACCTTCACCGGTCAAGGAGTAAGCATCACCCTCTGCACTCTCATCCATGGACGAGAGACCTACGCCACAGGAGCGCTACATGTAGCAGAAGCACTCCTTGAGAAAAAAGCTCTCTTCGCTGACGGGGTGTACGATTTAGTGGCACTACTCAAACCCCTCGGACTTGCGTAAACAAAATCACAGAGCCGTATCGGTAACACACCGATACGGCTCTTTTTCTTCCTCTCCCCGAGATTAAAAGAAGAGTGTGGCAACAAACGCGATAATAACGAACGTAATGAGGTTATAGAGACTATCAGAAAAAAACCTCTTCAATGCGAGACTCCGCTCCGTGTTACTCCACAGAATGTTCTGTCCAATCATAGGAACGGTAAACGCGACCCAAATCATTACCACATAGTAATATGTAGCGCTTGCGGGGCCACCATTCTGCACCGTGTAGCTCGTCACAAACGCAATAAAGAGTGAAGTGAGCAAGGAGAGAAGTATCTGCGCGGAATAGCTCCGCCACATCCGTGGCTTGGCCTCCGCAATCCGCTGTGCCCGCTCCCCTTCCGAAAGTTTATCAAAACCAAGATACTGCATGTGCCACTTCCCCATCGGAGTGGAACCCGAGTACCACAAAGTGCCCGTAATCGCGCTAATAATTGCCCCTAGAACTCCAACTAAAATAATTGTTGTCATAGATAAAAAGATTACTAATAGATACCACTGAAATTATAATCTCAACCCCCTTATCCTCCAAACTTGGCGGAGATGATGTCCCGAAATTAGAACCAAGGCGGCTTAATTTCAGGAGTGTTAATAAAATGGTACGCGATTTAAGGCGAATTTATCAAGAAAATCCTGCCTTATTCGATATTCCTACTTTTGCTCTAATGATTTACTAACATCACCACCATTCTCGGTTTGATTATCCTTTATTTTTCTGTAATGCCACACAAACCAAATTCCGCCAATTAGCGTTATCAATGAAAGAAAAATAAACATCGGTTCTTTTATGGACTGTATACCATTTCCAAGATAAGCCAAACTTAAACTTCCACCAATATGCCCGATAGCCATTAAAGGCAAAAATACTCGAGGTTTAATTGCCGAAAATCCAGCTAAATAAGAAATTTCATCATCTGGGAATAATGGCAGAAAATAAGCTAAGAACAATAACAGTTTGCCTTTATTAAAATAATAATCGTATTTTTGAATTGTCTGCGGTTCTACTACATGCTTTATGATTTTCCTACCCAAAAATCTACCCAGATAAAATGCAATAGCAGTTCCAATTACTCTGCCAATTAAATTTAGAAGAAAACCTAACCAAGTCCCAAAGATAAATCCGCCAGCAATTGATACTGTGTAATGGCTAAACGGTGTAATGATAACTTGTAATATCTGAACAGCAATAAAAGCCAAGGGTGAAAAAATATCAAATTGACTTACAAAATCCCTGATTGAATCCTGGCTAGTAAAAAATTGAGAAGGAAAAAGATAACCAAGTATTAATAGAATAATCGGTACTATTGTTAGCAAATACCAAATAAATTTTATTTTTTTATATTTTATCATAGTTCGAACTTGGACATCTGGCGGGGACGATGTCCCGAAATTAGAACCGAGAAAGTGGCTCAAATTCAAGGATCTTGATAAAAGCATACGCGAATTACGAGCCATGTTCAAGCAACACCCTCAATGGTTTGATGTGCCGAAACCAAAATCAAATAAAGGCCAAAATGAGGTTGATTATTCAATCTAATTCTTACGCCTGTTGTATGGTTTCTGGTTAGTAGGTTCCAAACTAATTCCAAGCTTTGATGCTTTGTTGTAAACACCCGCCTCTGGCCTTCCTAACTTAAGACCAATTACCCTCGTCGGGGTATTGTCTTTCGCAAGTTGAGCCAATTTCTTCTCTTCCTGCCCTGACCAATGTTTACCAGCATTTCTTATATATTTTGGTGCACTCATATTTTTGCGGTAACTTCTTTTACACCATCTCGACCAGCAATGGCTTTTTTCTTATCTTCTGGAATAACTGTTTCGTATAATTCATCTACTCGCTTTGGCTCAGAAATCATTACATCTGCAATAAGATTTACGAGCTCAAAAAGTTTCAAAGCAACTTCTCGATTATCCTTCATATCCAAAACACCAGGATGAACGGACTCATTGCCGGTTACTCGAACAATATCCAAAGCTTTCTGTATACTTGCACGCAGACCTTTCTTTACCAGGTTAGCAATATCAGTATTTATATCTTTACCGTGCTCGCCAAGTTGTTTGCAAAGTTTTTGAAGTCCAAGACGTAATAGTGCAGAGGCACCACGAGGTGAGCGAGAAAGAATAGATCTGGCTTCCATATAGTCGCCTTTGATATCGTCTGACAAATCATCATTTGGATATGGAATACCCTCCATGTCGGGTATCACCATTATCTTATTCATCCAAAGACATTCCCGACTACATTGATCGTTAGAACATTCGGAAATATGAGTTTGTTTAAACTCATTTGTCGTATAGTTTTCTATAATGTTCCGCCATGTCTGATTTGCCAAGACACCACAGTGTGGGCAGGTAAACTGTCCTTTGTTAAATTCTGGTGCGAAATATTGTTGCTTCATAATTTTAGTGTTGGGGATAACTCCTCTTGTTATGGTTAATATAAGGTATTATACTTTAGGCATGTATAAAAAGTCAAATTCGGGAATAGGAAAACCGTCGAAACGCCAAGCAGAGGTGTTGCAGTTTATTGCCGAGTTCCGCAAAAGAAAAGGGTACGCCCCTTCTCTGGCAGAGATTGCTGATAATTTTGATGTAACTGTTCCAACAATTCATCAACATGTATCCTATTTGCGGCAGAAAAATCTTCTTACCACAGAAAAAGGTAAAAGACGTTCAATCCAAGCTTTTAATAATCAAAAGAGTGGAACTGTAGAAATTCCACTTATGGGCCTCATTGCTGCAGGAGGACCTATTGAAGCAATTCGAGATCCTAGACCAATTGAGGTGCCAAGAAATATGCTTTCTGTAGGAGCAAACTATTACGCCCTAAAGATTGCTGGCACCAGTATGATCGAAGATGGTATTTTTGATGGAGATATTATTGTTGTACGTGAACAATCTACAGTTGATGATGGTGAAAAAGCGGTTGCATATTTACCAGACAAAGATGCTGTGACACTTAAGAGAATTTATCGAGAGGATGGTCGAATTAAATTAGTGCCTGCAAATCACAAAATGAAGCCATTTTATGAAACGAATGTGGAAATACAAGGTAAGGTTGTCGGAGTCCTTAGAAAAGAAATTTAAAAATGTTAAAATAAATTTATGAAGAAACAAATCAGGACAATAGATCTTTTTGCAGGATGTGGAGGTTTGTCCCTCGGCTTTGCTTCTGCTGGTTTCAAAATTGTAGGCGCAGTGGATAACTGGGAGCCTGCCGTCAGAACATATCGCCGCAATTTTACAGACCACGATATTTTTGACCTAGATTTGTCTGATGTTGAAAAAAGCATTTCCGAGCTATCAAAATTTAGACCAGACATGATTGTCGGCGGACCTCCATGCCAGGATTATTCCCATGCGGGGAAAAGAGACGAGACAAGGGGCAGGGCAGATCTCACTGTTTCTTATGCAAAGATAATTTCAAATATAAAACCCGAGTGGTTCCTAATGGAAAATGTCGACCAAATCACTAAATCTAGAAAACTAACGGAAGCAAAAGAAATTTTCAAAAAAGCTGGATATGGACTAACCCAAATAGTTCTAGACGCGAGCTTTTGTGGAGTCCCGCAAAAACGAAAGAGGTTTTTCTTGATTGGAAAATTGAAAGCACATGATGATTTTGCTCTTGCCCTAATTCAAGAAAAAATCTCTACCTCGCCTATGTCCATCCGAGATTATTTTGGTGATACTTTAGATTTTGATTATTACTATCGCCACCCAAGAAATTACAACAGACGCGGAGTGTTCAGTGTAGACGAGCCAAGTCCTACTATACGAGGCGTAAATCGTCCTATCCCAAAAGGATATCCCGGGCATTCTCTAGACAAGATAAAGGATCTATCGACAATTCGTCCGCTCACAACATTGGAACGCGCCCAAATCCAAACCTTTCCAAAAGATTTTATTTTTGAAGGTTCTAAAACCGAGATAGAGCAACAAATTGGAAATGCTGTTCCAGTAAATCTCGCAAAATTTGTTGCTTCGGCAATTATGGAAATAGTACAAAACGGAGTTCCGCTAAAAAAATCTCCGGCAACCCTTTTTGAAAGAGAAGGTGTGGCGGTTCTTGCTTAATTGCCCTCGACAATCTCCTCTACGGTTTCAAAAAGATCAATCGTATTCTGGACAATTCCGTCAAAACGCCTTTCTGGACTTAAAAGTTTTTCACCTCCACCAAGAATAATATCTTTTATCTCTGGGCGTGTTATTCGTGGGTTTAATAGTTGAGGTGAGTGCATATATTCTCTTGTTTTCATTCCACCAATAGCAAACGCTTTGTCGTTTTTTGTTCCGTAAGTATATGTATCAATAATATGTTGGTGATCAATTTTGCCTTCAACCGCAAATTGATAAAGCATTTTTACCAACCAAACTAGTGAACGCTCTGAACGAGTGATTGAGCCATTATCAGATACTTGGTTCACAAATAATCGAGTGAGAGCAAAATTACTCCATACAAAAATATCCAAGCAATTATCCGCCAATACCGTTGATTTGCCTTTTGTTTTCCAGACAGGTTGTATCAAAAGAGGTTTTTCCTTATCAGGGTTTTGGAGAATTATAGCGTTCAGGACTTCAACCAGTCTTGGCAAAAGTGCTTCTACCCTAGTTGCGTCACTCCAATTTATTCTTCGTCCACATACGGGCTCTAAAATCTCTCTTAGTTGTTCTCTGTTTTCTCGCATTGAATCGACGAGGCCAAGTGCGAGATACACAATAGTGTCTGGTCTTACGACGATTTCACTGCCAAAATCCTCGTCCGCACAATCAGAAGTTTGGTCATCAGGTAAAGCCGTGAGCTTAATTTCGAGTGGTTTTAGATACTCGAATGTCCCGCCATTTCTCCTTTGAATAACCAGATCTACTCTTGGTAGCCAGCCTTCCGCTAAATCTCTGTACGGCTCAAATTCACTTTCAAAAGAGAAATAAATATGTTCGTTGGTCGGAGAAATGCCGTATAGATTTTCTACTGAAATTAGATCGTGATATGTGGCGAGTTCCTGATTGAGTTTTATATAAACCAAAGGAAGCTCACGGCTTGCCATGTAATTAGCGAGAGCGGCGGGAAAAGTATTGTTGAACTGATTTTTACCCCACGCACTTTCGCTAGAAAAATCCTTGTTTGAATTTGCTATACCAAAGAGTCCTGGGTTTTGAATATTGTTCGGCATAATCTTATTTTAGTCCAAATACCCTTATTTTACTTGGGTTCGAACTTGGACATCTGGCGGAGAGGGAGGGATTCGAACCCTCGAAGGTGTAACCCTTACTCGCTTTCCAAGCGAGCGCACTAGACCTCTATGCGACCCCTCCGTTCCGAAAGCACTCTACCACATATCCCCCTATTTTGATCTAGGTGAGCGCCGGCGAGCACGAATCACATCAATGATATACCCCACAGCGCTCAACACGGCAATAGTGGGGAGAACTACTAACGCAAACATCGGCAAGATGAAGGGTGGGCCATCTTCCCCGATTCGTGATAAACGACCCATCGTAATGAAAAAAGAAATATTTGTGAGGATAAAAAATACCACACCACCAACGAGCAAAGCAGTTCCATATTTTTTCCTCCATAGAGCGAGAAAAGCTGCTAATACTACACCCACTATTAACGCGAGCCACAAAAAAGCTTGCTGTTGCCACATAATACTTTCTTTCTCTACCTGTCTATTATCCTGCCGCTCTCTCGTAGTGCGGAGATCATCAGCGAGAGCTTGGAGGTCTTGATCGGTTACCGTGCACGAAGGCAGCGACCTAATTTGATTATCAAGATCTATATTACTCGGCATATTTGCTTCTCCACCGATCTTCTGAAGGAGGATTTGCCTTGCCTTACCCATAAAGCCCGGTTGGGAACAATCTAATATTTGACCTTGAGCATGAGCTGAAAGGGTAAACGATATTACTGAAATAAAAGTCAAGATAATAAGTGCACCATTTTTGATATTTATTTTTTCATTCATATCTTATATATAGGGCGAGCTATCTGATGTTACATCAAACCAATCACTGTAATATGTTTGGTATGATAAATCATTTACACTTGAGTAAACTCTCAAAAGGAGTCTGTATTGGCCAGGCCTGATGTATTGTACTTCGCCACACTCTCCACCACACCATTGAGAAGGAATTTTTACTTGGATATTTGAACTTGGATTACCGTTTCTCCCTGTATCAATTATTCCTAAGCTTGCAATTCCAGCGTTTGCCGCATTCTTATCCTGAAGCCATCCTTGGATAAAAGAGCCCTGTGGTACATTTTGTAATTTGACAACATATGTTCCATAAATTTTCCAAGAGTCTCCTGCTTTGGGGGACACTATTTTAAATACCGCATCCGTCTGAGAGGGCAGAGTATTTATTTGCGTATTAATCGGTTGGTTAGTTTGTGAATTTACTTGCTGTACTTCAGTGTTAACTGCGGGAACGTCTAATCTTTTACTTTTATAGACATAAACGCTAGCCCCTATAACCAGTGCGACAATAGCCGCAACAAAGAGAGCTGGGATAATAAAGCCTTTGTGTATGCTTTTCATATTTGTATTTTATACCAAGATTTATAGCTGGCGTCAAATTCCAGCCATTTTAGATTTTATACTACGCGATGTTTTTATACCCCAGTCTCCTCCTTGAGGCCCATGAGAGCTGCAATGCGCTCCTCTACTGGTGGATGGGTCATAAAGAGCTTTGCCATATTCTTACCGCGGAAGGGATTACTTATGTAGAGGTGCGCGGTTGCTTGATGTGCGCTCTTCATCTGTCCCGAGTAGCTTGAGATTTTTTTAAGCGCGCTCGCGAGTCCATCGGGGTAGCGCGTGAGGAGCGCGCCGGAGGCATCGGCGAGGAACTCACGCTTACGCGAGATCGCAAGTTGTATGAGGGTGACTGCAATGGGAGAGAGTATGGCAAGTACTACACCAACAATCACTAAGAGTCCCCCATTTTTATTATCACTATCTCGTCCTCCGCCAAACATCATCCCACGGAGGAAAATATCTGCCATGATGGAAATAAACCCCACCAACACTACCACCACTGTGGAAAGGAGGATGTCTTTATTCCGTATGTGTGAGAGCTCATGCGCAATAACTCCCTCTAATTCTGTTTTGGTAAGCATCTCAAGGAGTCCTCGTGTTACTGCTACTGCCGCATGCTCTTTATTGCGCCCAGTAGCAAAGGCGTTGGGAGCGGCATCGGAGATGACGTAGAGCTTTGGCATGGGGATGCCGGCGGTAATGGCCAAGTTCTCAGTCATTGTGTAGAAATCCCAAAATTCTTGTTTATCTGCAGCAACAGCACCAGAGATGGAGAGCACAATTTTGTCGGAGTACCAATAGGAGAAGAAGTTCATAAAGAGCGCAAAAATAATGGCAATATAGAGGATGCTAGAGTCCTGCCACACCTGTGCAAAGGTAAAACCAATAGCAATCACCACGAGGAAAAAGAGTGTCATCAACACCCAGGTCTTACGGACGTTTGTGTCGTAGCTCTGGTACACCGCCATAATTTTTATTTAGAACTTTACCTCCACTGGCTGCTGCGCCGCATCGTTGTCAGGAATGTCAAAGAATTCCTGCTTACTAAAACCAAAGGTGCCCGCAATAAGATTAGCAGGGAATGATTCAATTTTTATATTGAGATCACGGACATTGCCGTTATAAAAGCGCCGTGCCGCTTGAATTTTATTTTCTGTATCTGAGAGCTCACGCTGGAGCTCAAGGAAGTTTTGGTTCGCCTTTAGGTCTGGGTAGGCCTCCGAGAGAGCAAAGATGCTTTTGAGTGCCCCCGAGAGCATGTTCTCTGCCTCCCCGTGCTCTGCAGGACCCTGTGCGCTCATAGCTTTAGTGCGCGCCTCCGTCACCTTCTCAAAAGTTACTGACTCGTGTGAAGCATAGCCCTTCACCGTGCTCACCAAGTTAGGGATGAGGTCATAGCGACGTTTGAGCTGGACCTCAATGTCTGCCCACGCCTCTTTGGCACGAGTAGAGAGTCGAACAAAGCTGTTATAGGCTACAATGAGCCAAATAACAACAACTGCTGCTATCCCGAATATGATGTATGTGAGTGTGTTCATAATTGCCTATTATATCACAAAAACCCCTCAGGAGCGAGGGGTTTTTGCTATTAGTAATCCATTCCCATACCTCCACCGTGCCCATGCCCATCACCTGAGTCAGATTCCTTTTTAGGAATGTCTGTAATAGCAGCACCAATAGTGAGATAGTTGGAGGCAACCGATACCGCGTTAAGGAAAGCGGTCTTGGTTACCTTGAGGGGGTCAATAATACCCGCCTTTGCCAAATCTTCAATAACATTTGTACGTGCGTTAAAGCCAAGCCACACGCGATCCTTACCTGCTTTTATGGCCTCCTTCTTATCGGCAAGCTCCTTCATCCACTTTTTAGCATCTTCACCACTATTCTCTAAGATAGCTGTGATAGGTGCCTCTGCAGCTCTACGCAAAATCTCGCGCGCGTGAGCGGTGAGAGAACCGTCACCCTTCCCCTCCTTCATCCCTAACACCACATTGTAGAGTGCAATACCACCGCCAGGGATAATCCCTGACTCCATAGCAGCTTTGGTTGCGGCTACCGCGTCCTCCACACGCTGTTTCAACTCCTTTTGTGCACTCTCAGTTGGTGCACCAACTTTAATCACAGCAACACCACCAGAGAGTTTACCGAGGCGCTCCTGCAATTTCTCCTTATCATAACTTGAGTCAGTATTCTCAATCTGTTTACGGATAGCTGTTACGCGATCATCCACGTCACTCTTTTTTCCTTTGCCTCCCACAATAGTGGTTGCATCTTTGGTGGAGAGCACACGACGTGCTCTTCCGAGCATACTAATGTCGGCACTCTCAAGTTTAAGACCAACATCTTCGGAAATAATTTTTGCACCAGTTAAGATAGCAATATCTTGCAACATCTCCTTCTTACGATCACCAAAACCAGGCGCCTTTACTGCAAGTGCATTAAAGATACCGCGGAGTTTATTCACAATAAGTGTGGTGAGTGCCTCACCGTCTACATCATCCGCAATAATAACCAAATCTTTCTTTCCCTTCTGCGCAAGTGCCTCAAGGAGCGGAAGAATGTCTTTGATTGCGGAAATCTTTTTATCAGTAATCAGGATATAGGGGTCCTCATACTCAGCAGTCATCTTCTCTGGGTTAGTTATCATATACGGAGCAACATAGCCCTTATCAAACTGCATTCCCTCTACTAATTCAGAGCTATTGAGCCCTGTGTTACTGTCCTCAATAGTTACCACTCCATCCTTCCCTACTTTTTTAATGACATCAGCAATCAACTTACCAATCTCAGTATCTTTGGACGAGAGTGTGGCCACCTCCTCAATTTTACGTGTATCATCAATGCTCTCACGCTGACTCTCTAGTGATTTAATCACATCAGCACTCTCACGCATTAATTCATCAGCAAGATGAATAACGTTAAAACCTTTTTCGGCAACTGCCTTCTCCCCTCCCTCAATAATTGCCTGAGCAAGCACAACCGAGGTAGTGGTACCATCGCCGACATTATCGTTTGTTTTATCAGCAGCCTGTTTAATTAAACTCGCACCAATATTTTCAAATTTATCTTCTAACTCCACTGCCTTAGCCACCGTCACTCCATCAAGTGTTACTTGTGGTGCACCATAGCTTTTGTCTATCACGACTGCGCGTCCACGAGGGCCCAGTGTCATCTTCACCGCATCGGCAAGCACATCAATTCCTTTTTTGAGTGACTTGCGTGCGTTGTTATTGAATTGAATTTGTTTTGCCATATACCTTTTAATCTTCAATGATTGCTAAAATATTCGACTCACTCACAATAAGGTACTCAACCCCCTCTATCTTAATTTCATCCGGTCCGTATTTAGAGAAGATAACTCGGTCACCCTTTTTCACCTTAAGTGGGATGAGCACTCCCTCATCGCTCAACTTCCCTTCCCCACAAGCAATCACCTTCCCCTCCTCAGGACGTTCCTTATTAATAGTATCGGGAATAATAATACCGCTCTTTGTTTTGCCCTGTCTGTCCTCATCTGAGAGTGGCTCAATAAGGACTCGGTCACCAAGCGGCCGAATATGTGTTTTGTGTGCCATAACCTTTTATATTTTAATGAGTAATTATCTACCACCTGTAGTATGTGCGTGTCTATTATAGAGGGTCGTTGTTGACTGTCAACACCCACCGTGCTAGCATATGAGACGTACATGCAAGCGCTACTTCCTCTCTTGCCCTGGGTGCACGTCGCCCTCTCAATCCTCCTCGTCGTTGCCATCCTCCTTCAACGGAACGAGGCAGCCTTAGGATCAGCCTTTGGTGGTGGTGATATGGGTGGACCTTCATTTCAAAAGCGTGGTGTAGAGAAGACGCTTTTTATCGCAACAATCATTATCGCAACACTCTTTGCTCTCTCCGTTCTCTTACCTGAAATTGCTGGGGTTGCATTCTAACTAATAACCAAACTTTTTTATTCACTAAATTATCGTGACCGAATCGTCTCCGTCTCCGAGCGTGCATCGTGGTTTACCAAACCGCGACGAAGTACACGCAGTTAATCAGTCGTTCTCGTTTTACGAGCGCGTTGGGTTGTTTGTGCTTGTTTGTGTAGCACTCGGCTCATTCCTTGGTTTTTTATGGATGGTAAATCGTCTATTACTTGTTGAAGTACCCGCTTCTGGCGGAGTTCTTACTGAGGGTATTGTTGGCACCCCACGTTTTATTAATCCTCTCCTTGCCATCTCCGACGCAGACCGCGACCTCTCAGCACTTATTTACTCTGGACTCTTACGTACATCTCCCGACGGAACACTCCTCCCCGACCTCGCAAGTGGCTATACAGTAAGTAATGACGGCAAAACCTACACCTTCACCCTCCGCGACGATATTTTTTGGCATGACGGCACACCAATTACCGCAGACGATGTTATGTACACGATAGAGCGCGCAATAGATCCAGCTATTAAGAGTCCTCGCCGTGCAAACTGGGAAGGAGTAGTTGTAGAGAAGGAAGGAAGTAAAACAGTTTCCTTCACACTCAAACAACCCTACGCGGCCTTCTTAGAAAACATGACAATAGGAATACTCCCTAAGCATAAATGGAGTGCCTTTGACGCAGAGTCCTTCCCTTTTAGTCCACTGAACACACGTCCAATTGGCTCTGGTCCTTACCGTATAGATAAAGTAAAAACTGATAGTAACGGCATCCCCACATCCTACACACTAAAACCATTTGAAGCGGTAGCGAACGAGCAGGCTAAAATAGATATTAGTATTCTATTTTTTGATACAAACGAATCCTTAGTCCACGCATTAAAAACTGGCTCCATCCAAAGTGCAGCTGCCCTAGCTCCCGCTGATGCAAAGGCTCTTTCCGATGCTGGGTACCGCATCGTTACGGCTCCCCTCCCTCGAATTTTTGCTGTCTTTGTTAATCAAAGCCAGGCACCAATCTTTACACATAAAGAGGTGCGTGAGGCGCTCTCCCTCTCTGCTCCACGTAACAGCATCGTGAAAAATATTTTAAGTAGCTATGGTACAGCACTTGATGGACCTCTCCCCCCAGGAACACTCGGATACGCAAGCTCGAGTATTAGCGACCACAATATCGAGACTGCCCGAGAGCTCTTAGATAAAAACGGGTGGGTATTAGGATCAGATGGAGTACGGAGCCGTAAGACAAAAGCTGGCACAGAGTCGCTCTCGTTTACACTTGATACCTCAAATGTCCCGGAACTTAAGGCTGTTGCGGAAATACTTAAAAATACATGGGCAGAACTCGGTATTTCAGTAAAAACTCAATACTATGAAGAAAGTGACTTAAAGAACTTAGTTATTCGACCACGCAAGTATGAGGCTCTCCTCTTTGGTGAGGTTGTCGGACGGAATCCAGACCCATTCTCATTTTGGCACTCATCACAACGACTTGACCCGGGTTTAAATATCGCCTTATACACTAACACAACGGTCGACACCCTTTTGACTGAGGCGCGGGCACTTACTAATCGCGATACACGAGAGGAAAAATTCCGCCTCTTCCAAAAAACAATACAGGCTGATACGCCAGTAATCTTTCTATATGCACCCTCTTTTATTTATGTTGTTCCAAAAACATTACAGGGTGTTACGCTCCCCCCTATCACCGTCTCTAGCGATCGTTTCTCTAGCGTACAAATGTGGTATGAAAAAACAGATCGCATATGGAAAATATTTGCGCATTATTACCAATAAAAATTCTATGAACCCCGAACAGACTTCAACCCCAAAGAAACAGGAGGAGCCGCGCCGAAGTGCACGTCCTCAACGCGCTACTCGTACATCACGATCCGCACACTCTCCACAACGAGCACCTTCAGCAAGAGGTCCTCGTGAACGCACTCCCTCAGGAGAAAAAGGAAAGCATCCTATAGTAGTACCTAAACTCAAAGAGGGAGATATCCGTATTATCCCTCTCGGTGGTGTTGAAGAGATTGGTAAGAACATGACCGCTATTGAGTACGAGGGTGAAATTGTGGTTGTTGATATTGGAGTTCAATTCCCTGACGAAAACGCACCGGGTGTTGACTACATTGTGCCCGACACAAGTTACCTTGAGGAGCGTAAAGCAATGATTAAGGCGGTACTTATTACCCATGGCCACTTAGACCACATTGGCGGTATCCCCTTCGTTATGAATAAGATTGGGAACCCACCTATTTTTACAACCCTCTTAACAGCAGTGATGATTAAGAAGCGCCAAGAAGAGTTTCCACATCTTCCTAAGTTTGAGATTAATGTTATTACTCCGGGAGAATTATTGCGTGTAGGAAAAGCATTTCGTTTTAACTTTTTTGCGACAACACACACAATCCCCGACTCAACTGGTATTATTATGGAAACTCCCCTCGGTAATATTGTTATCACTGGAGATATAAAAATTGATCATCAAAATGGAGACCCTGAGGCACACGAGGCTAAAACGTTTGAAACCATAGGGAAAAAGAAAAATCTTTTACTTATTGCGGATTCCACCAATGTGGAAAAACCAGGATTTTCTTACTCTGAACGAGACGTGCATATTAATCTCCATAAAATTATTTCTGAGTCACAAGGACGCCTCATTGTGGGGACGTTTGCGTCACTCCTAGAGCGCATCATATTTATTATTAAAGATGCGGAAGATTTGGGTAAAAAAATTGTGGTAGAGGGACGCTCAATGAAAACGAACGTGGAAATTGCTAAAGAGCTCGGTATACTTACTGTTCGACGAGACACAATTATCCCTGCGGAAGAAATGCAAAATTATCCTGATAATAAGATTGTGATTCTTGCTACGGGCGCACAGGGAGACGAGTTTGCTGCACTCATGCGCATCTCAAACCGACAACACAAAACGGTTAAACTCAAAAAAGGTGATGTCATCCTCCTTTCCTCTTCTGTTATCCCAGGAAATGAGCGCGCCGTGCAAAAACTAAAAGATAATCTTGCGCGACAAGGAGTAAAAATAATCCATAACTCTATTGCTGATGTACACTCCTCAGGTCACTCGTATGGTGGAGAATTGGAATGGGTACACAAAATGGTTAAACCTCAATTCTTCATTCCAGTACACGGTCACCATCACATGCTCCGAGTACATGCAGAAATGGCAGAGCGTCTCGGTATGCCTGAAAAAAATGTCGTCATTCCCGATAACGGATCTATCATTGATATTGTAGAGAACGGTACGCGTATTATTCGTCACCGTGAAGTGGTAAGTTCCGGCGTTATTATGGTAGATAGTGTTGGCACTGGAAATGTTAAGGAAGTAGTTATCCGAGATCGCCAGATGCTCTCAGAGGAAGGGATGTTTGTAATTGTTGCGATTGTTAACCTCAAAACAGGTAAAATGAGGAAGTCTCCTGACATTATTTCTCGTGGTTTTGTCTATTTAAAAGAATCTCAAGACCTCCTACGGAAAGTTCGGGTGTTAGTTAAAAAATCTATTGAGCGCAGCGCAGAAAAAATGAACCCTATTAATTTTGACTACATTAGGAACGAGGTGCGCGAAGATGTGGGAAAATTACTTTTCCAAGAGACACACAAGCGACCCATTATTCTCCCCGTACTTATTGAGGTGTAATGACATCAACGCGCACACATCAACGGTTTATCCCACTTGCAAGCGCGAATTTTTTTCTCTCTCTTAACCTCGGGCTTATTGCCTATATTGGATCCTCATTCATAGCGCAGGTATTAGGAGTATCATATGTTGGTCTGGTATATGCGTGTGCTGCGGCATTTACATTAAGCGCTGTCTTTCTTTTACCGAGAGCTATTAGACGCTACGGCATACATCTCACCACGGGAATAATCTCTCTCTCACTCTTCTTTACTCTAGCTGGAATTGCTCAAGTTACACAGCACTTAGCTATCCTGCTCCTCTTTATTGCGTCTTACGTTCTCAGCGTTATCCTTAAGTTACTCCTTGATTTATATGTTGAGCATATTTCAGAAGACTCACACACTGGACGCATTCGAGGGCTCTACCTCACCACAGGAAACAGTGCGTGGATTATGGCCCCGTTTATTGCTGGAGTTTTGGTTGAACGCAGTTTTGCACAAGTTTACGCAATCGCGGCAGTCGTTTTAATCCCAACAGTGTTTATTATTCTCTATCGCCTCCCTCGATTCCAAGAATTTACTATTCACCACTCATATTTAGGCGACACCGTTAGTAAACTGTGGCACGCACGACGTGGAAGGCAAGTAAATATCGCTCGCGCGTTGATGCTGGATTTTTTCCTTAATCTTTTTTATGCGGTTATGGTCATTTATCTGCCACTACTCCTGCACGACGATATTGGCTTAAGTTGGTCAAGTATAGGTCTCTTGTTCACTATTATGCTTATGCCCTTTGTCATTGTTCAATATCCCTTGGGACGCCTCGCTGACACACGCTTGGGTGAGAAGGAAATTATGATTGGAGCACTTATTATTATGTCTGCAGCATGTTTTGCCATTTCCTTTGCGCGGACAGCCCCATTGTTATTATGGGCACTCATTTTATTTATGAGTCGTGTCGGAGCCGCAAGTTTAGAGGTGATGAAGGAAAGTTACCTCTTTAAACATATTGATGAACACGATGCACTTATTGTAAGTATTTCTCGTAATGCGATGCCTTTCTCATACCTTATTGCCCCGATTGTTGCGACTATTGTACTTGCTTTTAGTTCCCTTTTTACGCTCTTTGCTGTTATGGGAATTGTCTTGCTTATTGCGTTGGTACCTGCGACGCGGCTCCGTGACACTCGCTAAATCAGGGACACAACTCTCCATCGTCTCGCGCAATACACAATAAGTGCAGTCGGAATTGCCACAGCGACGATTCCAAAAATTGAGTGAGATAATTTCTCCTGCAACCCTCCGTATCTCTTGCACAAGACTCTGTGTATCAATATCTGCAAGCTCAAACACCTCATGCTTATAAATACCCCGCCCGTTTGGTTCAATAAAATCTAAGATACCAACAGACAGTGGCAAATCCAATTCAACACTATCGACTAATAGTTTGTAAAAAAGAAGTTGACGAAAATAATTTCCATTTGATGAAGCAGTTTTCCCTTGTATATCATTACGAGAAAGTGGGACACGCGTTTTAAAATCAACCACAGTAAGTCTTCCTTCTAGGTACTCGAGTCGATCTAAAGTACCAGACAGGAGTACTGCTCTCTCAGAGTCAATGGAGATAGCGGGGCCACGCACTTTCCACTCGATCTTTGCATCACGAGTAAAATCTCGTGCTCTTGCTTGGTAATAACCAGTAAGAGCGGTTCGTCCTTTTGTAAGCGCATCTACATAGAGCCCTTCTTCTAGTGGCTCTTTTTTTAGAGCATTCTCAAAACACTTTAAAAGGAACGGGGTGCTAGCACGCCTTCCTTTTATAAGCGCATCACCATATTCTTTAAGAGCGGCGTGCACCGCTGTTCCATAGCTTTGTGAAGGACTCTTTGCTTCTGGCATACGTAACAAATTTACAAAAAAGTACCTCCATGGACACTCTAAATAATTATTAAGATGCGTGACACTAAACTGTCGGGAGAAAAAAAGTTCACGTATGTAATCTATATGCGCAATAGATGGTAGCTTATTTTTCGGAATAGTGAGGAGTGAAGCCTCAGGTCCACGTGTCTTTTCAAAATTACTTGTATCAAGATACTGCACACACTCTTTCCTTAGTTCTTCAATAAATTGAGATGGTAATTGAGGCTTGCCAGAACGAGCACGGGAGAAGCTGATCGTCGCCAGTCGACGCGCACGAGTAAGCGCCACATAAAAGAGCCGTCGCTCTCCATCTATCCCTGATGCTTCTGAGACAGTTCCACGAAGCGGTAGATCAAAACTCTCGGAGCGACGCCGTTCGCCAAAACGACCCTCAACAACAGCCCCAAGGTATACACAATCAAACTCAAGACCTTTAGCGCGATGCACTGTCATTAAGCGGACCCCCGGTCGAGAAACACTCGTAAGAGCAGGGATGGAAATATGATGTACTTCATGAAGAGAGAGGTGCTCAACAAAATCTTCCAAACGCGCATGAGGATGATGCTCAACATAGACCTTAAGCATCTCATAGAGTCCGGCCATTCGCTCAAGAAGCAACGCACTGTCACTCTCACGAAGCATGAAAGAGGCCGCCCCACTCTCATCAAAAATTTTTTGCACCACCTCTGGTAATAAAAGTTTACGAGCATACGAGTTCCAACGAGAGAGGTCGGCCGCATACTGAGATAATAGTTTGGAATCAGTTTTGGAGAGAACGGTGAGTAAGGGAATTTTTTCTTTTTGGGCAGATTCAATCAAGGCAGACCGTTCTAAAAACGAGCTCGTGAGCCATGGTAATAAGAGTAATTCTGTGACGCTCCGCTCATCACTCGGTCGTATAATTCCACGCAAAAGTGAGACAAATGCTCGTATACGCGGGTCATCTAAAACACTCGCATCTGACTCAACAACAAAAGGGATATCCAGAGCTGCTAAAGCATTTGCGAAACGTTGCATATCACGGTTTTCACGATACAGTACTGCGATTTCAGTAAGTGGGGTTCCTTCAGCAATATCATTTGCAATTAGTGAAGCAACAAAAGGTGCTTCGGCGTCCTCTTCAGAAAGGGCTGCGACACGTATGGGGCCTCCTTTTCCACGAGAACGTCCGAGGAGTTGACTGCGTGCTCCCCCATGCGGATGTATTGGAGCAAGTGTATGTACAGCATCAAGTACTGATTGTGTGGAACGATAATTATCTGTAAGTTCAATAACGCGAGCGTTCGGAAAATGTCGAGAAAAATAAAGAAAATTTTCAAGAGATGCACCCTGAAATTGATAGATAGCTTGGCGGTCATCCCCCACAATAAATAAATTCGGATCAGTATCATCACCAGCAAGAAGTTCTAGAATACGATTTTGTGATTGGTTAGCATCTTGATGTTCGTCAGCAAGAATATATTGATACTCCTCGCGCAGTGTGAGAAGCAAATCTGGATGTGCTTCAAGTGCAACAATTAACTCCATCACCATGTCGCCATAATCATACAGATGTTCTGTGTGAAGTGCCTCTTCATATGCACGATAGATATGTGTAAGCTCAGTAATTTTTTTAATGGAACGCTCTTTTTTTGTATATTCACCAGCAGAAAGAGATTTTTTATTTTGTTTAAGTATTGCGCGCTGCTCACGCACATAGGTGGCCATATCTGCGGGAGATACATTTTCTCTTTTTAATCGATCAATCGCACTTTTGAGTGGCGCACAATAATAGCGTGGATTACCAAGGGGGCGAAGAATGGTCAAAGATTGAGAAAATATACTCTGCTCAATAATGCGTAACTGATCTATAGCATCTGCACTTTGTCCACCAATAATACGAGCAAAGTATTCTGGATAACGACGAATGATATCATTAGCGAAACCATGGAACGTATTAATATTGACTCGATACGCGCTTGTACCAGTAATTGCAGCGAGTCGCTCACGCATAGCGTGTACACCCGACTGGGTAAACGTGAGCGCTAAAATACCATCCGGGCCAATATCACTCTTCCTCAAAATATTAGCAATACGTAACGTTAACACCTGAGTCTTACCCGTCCCCGGCCCCGCAATCACCATCACCGGCCCCTCTATAGAGTCCACAGCCTCTCGCTGAGCTGGATTAAGCCGAGCGTAGAGAGTGTTAAAAATACTTTCCTGTTTCTTCATAAGAGTGTAGAATACGCCCATGATACAGGAAACTATTAAGAATGAAATAAAGTCCGCAATGAAAGAGAAGAACACTGTAAAACTTAACACTTTACGTTCTCTCTCTGCAGCTTTTACTAACGAGCTAGTCGCACAAAGACAGGCGCCTGACAGCCCCGTCCCTGATGAACTTGCGCTTAAAGTTATTAGGCGTGCTGTTAAACAACACAAAGACTCAATTGAGCAATTTACTACGGGAGGTCGCCCTGATCTCGTTGAAAGTGAGCAAGCAGAGCTTGCCTTCTTAGCGCCTTACCTCCCCGCACTCTTGAGTAAAGAAGCAATACTGCCTGTCGCCCAAGCAAAGAAGGCGGAGCTTGGAGTTACCGATAAAAGTGATATGGGAAAACTCTTAGGCGCCATAATGAAAGAGTTGGGTACAACAGCAGACGGCGCGGATGTCCGCGCCGTCGTAGAGTCACTCTTTTAGTTACTGTGTTTGTTGGAGTTATTCCTGAATGAGCGGCATTTGCCCATCCCCCTCGCCGTTTTCCCCCTCACCCTCGAAATAGTGATAGAGCAAACGTGCAATAATCACTAATGCAAGAATAATAAGGAGAAGAATAATAAGTCCGAAGCAGGTACTTCCCGTACCAAGGTCGAAGAGTCCTCCGACCGCAGCTAAGAGACCACTATTGGTACTGTTAGTGCTCGAAGCCAGAGCAAATGTTGAGGTAGCAGTTAATCGTGCGTACTCTTCCGCAGAGATACAGACCTCAGGTGCCGGCTTAGCAACAACAACTACAGGTTTTTGGGTTGATTTAGGTGTTGGCTTTTTTGTTACTGGAGGTGTGTACTGAGGAGGAGTATAGGTAACCACAGGGTTCCCAACAATCACCTTTAGTTCCCCCTTCACCTCTGAAGGGAAAAATCCTGAGTTTGATAAGTGTGCAGTTACTGGAATTGTATAGGTTCCTGTTGGAGTACCTGGGGCAACAACTAACGTAGTATAGAGGTCTCGATTTTCATCTGACAATTGATCCCCCAATTTCCATAAACGAGGCATCGTTATGATTGAACCAGAAACGAGTGAAAAATCATGACCAAAGATAGTACGTGTAGAAGTACTATTTGTAACTACTGTAGTAAGACTTTGGAAAGAGAACCCTGCGGGGAGAGACATCGTGTACTGTACATCAGCAGCAGTCAACTGACCTACATTTTTAAGAATTGCATGTGCGACCGCAACAGAACCAGAAAGAACACTTGGCACAGGACCACTTTGTGCCAAAGTTAAACGAGGCCGAGGATTAAAACTACCCCCTCCCCCTCCACCTCCTCCGCAGTTAGAGGTACAACCAGTAGGAGGGGGCACCACTAAAGTACAGCCGGTTGTACAGTCTGAGCTTCCATCACACTGTTCACCAGCTTCAACAATATCGTTCCCGCAGACAGCTCCTGAAGGCTTGAGAGTACAGCCGGTTGTACAGTCTGAGCTTCCATCACACTGTTCACCAGCTTCAACAATATCGTTCCCGCACGCAGGAGCAGGGGTTTTGAGAGTACAGCCGGTTGTACAGTTAGCACCACCGTCACATGCCTCACCTGGCTCAACAATATCATTTCCACAGACAGCACCTGCGCCTAACGCAGAAGAACCCCCAAATGGAGCATAGAAAGCAACCCCGATAAGGAGTGCAGCAAAAATGATACTGATAGTAATACTTTTATTCATAAATATAGAACCTCCAACTAACTAATAAGATATCAAACCGACCCTACTAATAAATCACTAAAATGTCAAGTCTTTTTTGACGATTTTTACTATATCATAATAGATTATCTTTGTCAATCCACCATAGCGGAAGAGCTTGCCAAATGAAATGCTTTATGATATAATACCCCTGTGCCTCAAAAAGGGCGCGAAGTCTAGTTCTTAGACAAAAAGTTGCGCTTGCAACTCATAAAATATCTAAAAAACAGGAAAAGGAGGACGACACTATGCGTCCATGGCTTCTTGCCATAATTCTGAGTCTGAGTATGAGCGCGCATGCGCTCCCGAACTTGACCGTGATCGAAACACACCAGCCCGATGGGCTAGAGTGCATCGATCCCAGTATGGAGTATGTCGGATATGCCATCATAAAAAACAATGGCGATACGGCGGCTCCAACGAGTGTGACCCGCATTAACATGTGGGCGCAACCATATCTCACAGATACTCCTGCATTAATACCAGGAGCAACTATGAGGATAGAGGTGAGGAGCAACGTGTTTGATCCAATCGGGTGCCCTGATTACACAATCAAGGCATCTGCAGATTGGACAGATGTTGTGACAGAGAGCAACGAGAGTGACAACACACTTTTTGCTCCCCACACACTCACTCTGTGCTCATGTCAGCCGGCAGCAACGCCGACCAACACGAGTATCCCTGTGGAAACAGAGACGGCAACCGCGACTGTGGTAGCAACAACTCCCACAGCCAGCCCGACAAGTACAACCGTGGTACCCACGGCAACACCGACGAAGACGGAGACAAACATTTCTCCGTCAGCAACCAGTACTCATGTCCCAACCCCAACGCAAACACAGCAAAACTGTGGACTCTGTGCACTACGTATCACCAATGTAACGCACGAGGAAGTAACGGCCGGTGGCGATATTGGATTCACCATTACCATTACCAACACGTGCGATGGAGACTACATCTGCACCCAGACAAAATATCTGTGTGCCGTAGTGGAGGGGAACGGATACTCACTGGATTCCCCACTCCCTAAAGATACTGTTATCTCGGGGGGTGGAGAATATGTGTTGGAAAGTATCGCGCAACGCGAAATTTTCTATCCGGGATGCGTAACCGCACATATTTGCTTTTGTGACGCGTCGTGCATCCCAGCAGTAACACACGAGGTATGCCTAGGGTCTCCGACCCCCACACCAAGTCATACTCAAATTGCAGCAACCCCAACTCGGACCGCCACCGTAACCAAAACGGTGACCCCGACACGGACTGTAACGAGTACACGGACAGCAACACATACTCCTTCTCCTACCAGAACAGCCTCAGCCACACGCACTCCAAGTAGTACGCGTACTGAGGTTCCCACGCAAACCTCCACTCCCCTGCCGTTGGCAACATCCACACGGACAGCAACTGCTGTCCCCACGGAAACACCAACCAGTACGGCGAGTGGAAAAGCGAACCTCACCGTGATTGAAGTACGCCAACCCGATGGGCTGTCGTGCATCAATCCCAGTATGCAATATGAGTCACACGCCACCATCCTAAATAATGGTGGTGTGGAAGCGGGTGAGTCTCTCACTCGTTTCAATATGTGGGGTCAACCACATTTTGTGGATACCCCCGTACTCATGCCTGGAGCAACGGTGGAAGTAAGCGTGACGAGCAACACCTTCTCTCCAGAAGGATGTCCGCTTTACACAGTCAAGGTCAGTGCAGACTGGGAGAACACCGTGGATGAAAGCAATGAGGATGACAACATCCTTTTTGCCCCTTACACACTTACTCTCTGTGGTTGTGGAGAAGTGCCAACAGAGACTCCGTCTCCTACGGCACTTCCCGCAAGTCCAACCCCAACAGACGTACCGCTCGAGCCAACAGCAACGGCAACACCACACGTTGGGGAAGGTCCCGACCTCATCATCACTCACGTCGCTGTTGTGGATACAGAGAGTGACACTGTCACGCTCTACATCTGTATCAAAAATGTGGGTGATGTAACGATCACGAGCAGTCATCGTTTTGCTCTCACCTATGAGGGTGCACGGATACTGCTTGACCCCGATCGAGACATTACTCTCGCTCCTGACGAAGAGGTGTGTGAGGAGTTCTACTTCCCACGCACATTCCTCCCTGAAGGAAGTGGTAACTTCATAGTTACTGCCGAGGTAGATGCCTTGGGAGAAATTGATGAGGTAGACGAACTCAACAACGAGCTCGACTTCACTGTCACCATTGATACTGAGTCACCAACGGAAACCCCAACAGCGGAGCCTGCCGAGTGTGATAGTGGATATTATCTGCTTGACGCATTCGGTGCGCGCCACAAGGTGGGGAATCCACCGTCCATTATGGGTTCGCTCTACTTCGGTGACACACTCGCCCAAGATATGGAGCGCGCTCAAAGGGATGGGAATGAAGACCTTGTTGTGATGGACATCTTTGGTGTCGCCCACTTTGTGGATGACGCAAACAACACCATCGACCAAGAGTTCTATTTCCCTGAAGGACGGGCAGTGGATATGGTCATGACCCGAGATTCGCTCGGGTTCTGGGTACTCACCGACTACGGTAGAATTTACCGTGCCGGGAGTGCTAAAGAAAATGGCGAGGATAGTGAGCTTATTATCCCTGCCATTGATGGCATTTTGGGTAGGGATGTTCCCCTCCCCGACTTGTTCGACACATTGCCCCCGAGCACTGTGCGCCACGCATCACTGCGAGCAGTCTCGCTGGTAGTGCTCGATATTACCGGTAATCCACAAGCCGAAGGCTATATCATTTTTGATAGCCAAGGCGGGATGTACCAAATACATCCCAATGGTGAGATGGTTATGCCGGGGACCTACGCAAGTACCCCCGACAATCATCCATACCGTTTGTTAGACCCCACACTCTACTCCTTCCCCTTCTTTGCGGGACTCGACATCTTCCGAGATGCTGAGTTACACACGACGAAGCAGGGCCTCGTCGTCCTTGACGGCTGGGGTGGTATCCATCCGGTGCCAGTAGAAGAACCCTCAAACCCCGTGTTCTACACGAGGAATGAGGATCCAGACACAGGAATGCTTATCGAAGCCGTAGGTATGCCCTACATCACCGTCGGCTTCGACGACCCAAGCACAGCCTTTAACGAGAGTATCGGAATTGACACTGGTTCAATCTTCACCGATTTCGAATTCTCGGATGGCTGCCCAGGAAGTGGGTTCTGGACTCTGGACGTGTTTGGGGGCGTGTACGTGTTTGGAGATTTGCGCAAAAATCCTTCAGACATAAGCACCCCCTTCAACGGATCACCCTACTTCTTCCCTAACAAGTTTGGGAAGAGACTCGCGATTTACGGACAGAGTAAGTAGTACCTTTCAGGCCCCATTCGCTATTGGCGAATGGGGCCTTTTTTATTTGTATTGTTTACGCACACCATAAAAGAGTTACAATAGAAGTAGACCTGCTCATTGCTAATAGCAGAGAAAAAAACCAGAAAGGAGGAAGTCCTCATGGATGACAATCGTTTTGACTGGAGTGCAGTATTCTCACTCGGAGCATTACATATATGCGCCCTCATCGGCCTTAGTATCCTTATTACCGAATGGGTACTTGATATCCCTGTGTGGAAAGAATTGCTTATCTGTCTTATCCTTGTGTATGTCCGAATGTTCGGCATCACTGCGGGGTACCACAGATACTTCTCTCATGTGTCATACAAAACAAGTCGCTGGTTCCAATTCCTCCTTGCACTTTTGGGGAGTACTGCTGCACAATGGGGACCGCTCAAATGGGCAGCACTCCACCGTCATCACCATCGACACTCTGACCAAGAGAACGACCTCCACTCTGTACGACACGCAGGATTTTGGGAAGCACATATCCTTTGGATTATGCGAGCAAAAAATGCGTACATCTCTTATGAGAAAATTCGTGATTTTGCACGCTACGGAGAGTTACGTGTCCTCGACAAGTTCTACTTCATACCACCAACACTGTTAGCAATTGGTTGCTACATGATAGGTGGTATGAACACTTTGTTTATAGGATTTTTCCTCTCCACAGTGCTCCTCTACCACATAACCTACAGTATCAACTCACTGATGCATTTGGTAGGTGTACAGGTGTATACAACACCAACAAATGATGATAGTAGGAACTCCTTCCTCCTCGCACTCATTGCTATGGGTGAGGGATGGCACAATAACCACCATAGTTACCCTAGTTCTGAACGACAAGGATTCCGTTGGTGGCAGGTAGATATGACCCACTATCTCCTCGTCCTCTTCTCTTGGTGTGGACTCGTATGGGATCTCCGTCGCCCACCTAAGGAACACTCTGCTCATTAGCCCAGCCACTCTCCCCTCGTTGGGGTCCTCCGACAGGGAGAGTTAGAAGCCGCCAATCTCCGTGGTTGGCGGCTTCATTTATTTTTGTAAGCGTATTGAAATGGGATCCGTGTTCCCCTTCCGTGCTGGTGAATACTCGCGACCATATGCCTTTAACTGGTAGGATACCTTCCACCACTCCTTCTGCGGAAATAGCTTCATTAAATCTTGTTCAATTTTATTTGGGTCAGTGTCTGTGGTGAGACAAAACTTTTTTGCGAGGCGTCGCACATGCGTATCTACTGCGATGCCATCAACCACCCCATAAATATGACCGAGGACAACATTGGCAGTCTTGCGCCCTACACCAGGGATACGGAGCATCTCGGGAATAGTACGCGGGAGTACTCCAGCAAATTCATTGAGGACAACACGCGCTGCACAAATAACACTTTTGGTTTTGGCTCGATAAAATCCCGTTGAAAAAATATCCTTCTCAAGTTCCTTCGGCTGAGCATTTGCAAACGCTCTAATACTCCGATATTTTTTAAAAAGTTTTTTTGTCACCTCATTTACCTTCTCATCCGTACACTGAGCAGAGAGTATCACTGCTACCAAGAGCTCAAACGGCGTACGGTAATGAAGCGGGGTACGAAGTGTACCCGAGTAGAGCTTATCTAGTTCTCGCGCAACAATGCGAGCTCTACTACGTAGGGAGTGTGTAGGCATTCCTCTGTTGTACCACAAGTCCCTCATTTTTGAGTGCGTGTAAATTTTTGAGGATACGCGTGGGAGAAAAAGTAAGCGTCGCGCTTAGGGTGCGGAGTGTGTGTGCCCTCTCCTGTGTAAGTGCACGAAGGAGCGCGCCACGCACCTCACGCTCGGAACCCTTAAACTTTTTTTGCTTACTATGGTGTGCACTTTTGCGCGAGGGATTTGCTGTTTGTGTTTTTATGTAGGATCCATAGTCCATGAGTGCGGCACACCACTGTGCAGGATATTTGGTATCCATGCTCGCTTCAATCAAAGGCAGAAGTTCTGAATCTGTCACTTTATTTTTGTGAGGAAAAAAGTGGTGCAAGTACACGCTCCGTATATTAGTCTCGATAAAAGTATGCGGCTCATTAAACGCAAAGGTGACAATGGCACGCGCCGTGTAATGACCAATGCCGGGGAGCTGTTCTAAAAAGTTAGGATCAGGAGGTACTCTCCCCAAGTGCTCTCGCACAATAATCTGCGCGGCCTTGTGCAGATAGA
>Ga0210057_1000967_pt1 | contig 45314 bp, 52 predicted proteins | sample CryGeyCG2114_010_2_FD_183968 | JGI IMG/M metagenome (GOLD analysis project Ga0210057, IMG submission 183968) | Groundwater microbial communities from aquifer - Crystal Geyser CG10_big_fil_rev_8/21/14_0.10 (SPAdes) (version 2) | ecosystem: Environmental > Aquatic > Deep subsurface > Groundwater ...
ATGGCGGTGAAACAAAATTGACAACAATTTCCAGAGTGTTTGTTCAACAACTTTTTGTAGTTGCTGCTTACAATTTATTCAGATTGGCAACATTAATGAGGATGTAGGGAAGAAAAGAGAAGTATTGACTTTAGATTTTGATTGAGAGAAATAAATCTGAGTTTGACTCAGATTTTTCTATTGTAAAAATTTATTGTTAAATTCTGTGTTAAAATTGAATTATTCAAACTTCTCTTATGATTATAAAAGTGTCTCCTTCTTTTAGATCTAATCTCATTTCTGCAGGAATAACTATTTGTCCTCTCGAGCTTAACTTTGTTGTTGCGATTTCCATAAATAAGATATATCTTACTAGTATTTAATTATTTTGGTCGGGTGCATTCGGCGCTTCGCGCCTCACTAATATTTGAGGTTGGTTTTTTAGAATTTTGAGCGATTTTTTAAGATAGAAGAATTTATTACTTAAACGTACTTTTAGGTTATGCTGGAAGTTTTAGGTGTTGCGAGGAAGATTGATAATACAAATCATGAAATTCTTTTTAATAAACCTTATAAAATTGGTGAATTTGGATATTCATTGGCAAAGTCATCTAGGGATCTAACAGTTTCAAATTCTTCCTTGAAAACCTCTAGTTTTGCTAGTTCTCCAATAGGATTTTGCCCACCTAGATTATAATCGCAAGCTTTCCAATTAGGTGGGATTTTTTGAATTTCCATTAGACAAGGAGAATATCCTTCTCTGAATGGACATTGATTTCCTTGTTGAGGAGTGAGTCCAAATTGTTCTGAATAATTGTATCCATAATATGGGCAATTTATTTCTATTGACATAAGATTTTGGAGGAATTTACATTTTTAAATGTTCTGTGAATTCTTCTTTTTTCTGAAGGTCTTGGAATATCGGGCGCGTTCGGCGCTTCGCGCCTCACGGATATTTGAGGTTGGTTTTTTAGAATTTTGAGCGATTTTTTGGATTAATAGGTTTTTGGAGAAATTTTTATGTGATTTTTGGAAACTTTTAGAGGAATTTAATGAGTTTTATTTTATCGTCGACAAAGGATGTTTAAACGGGTGTTGGTGGGTGTTTGGACAGCTGTTTAAAATGTGTTGGTGGGTGTTTGACGGGTGTTGGTGAGTGTTTGATTGGTGCTGAAAGGGTGTTTTTCTGAAAAAATAGATTTGCCTTTTTAGCCTGTAAAAACGCAATATTTATATACTTTGAGTAGTGATATATGAATATGTTAGGTTGGATTTTTGGTAAAAAAGAAAATAAACTTGAAGAAGAAACTAAAAAAGGATTTTCGGCTGTAAAAAAAGATATGGATGTTGTTGGTAAGTGGGTTAAACACCTTGATGAGCGAGACAAACAGCTGTTTTCTGTTGTTGAAGATCTTAAACAGCATTTATCGTCGATTCATGGAGAGGTCATAAATTTGCGAGAGAGAGTTGATGAGTTTTATGAAGGGTCAAAAAACAAACAGGTGTTTGAAAAAGAGGGCATTTTGGACAAACAGACAGCTGTTTATGATGTTGAAGAAGCTGTCCAAACAGCTGTCCAAACAGGCAATTTTTATGAAATTTTTAAAGGACTAAGTTCAAATGAGAGATTAGTATTGTTTACAATAATGAATAGTGATATGAAACTAAGTTATGAAGATTTGGCACTTCTTTTAGGAAAAGAGAGATCAACTATTAGAGGACAAGTGAATACTATAAAGCAGAAAAGTGAAGGATTAATTGAAGAAATTACTGAGAAAAATGGTAAGAAAAGAGTGTATGTACCTGCTGAAATTAAGGAAAAACTGATGAAATACGCAAAAGTGAGAGTTGGGAAGGGTAAAAAAGGCAAAAAAGAGGCGAAAAACGACTAAAAATGACCAAAAAAGCGAAAAGTGAGAGTTGGGAAGGTGTGAATTTAAGAGATTTTGAGCAAAAAAGTGAGAGAAAAATGATAGAAAACACTGGAAAAGAGGTGTTTTTAAAAAATTGAAAAAGAGAAGGTAAAATTCAGTAAAAAAGTGAGGGAAAATTGCAAGAGATCAATTTTTCTGATGTTGAGAAAATAAAAATTTGCCTTTATAAGGGTTAAAAAGGTCAAATTTGAGGTTTTTAGAAAGTGAGGAAGAAAATAAAGAAAAATAGAGAGAGTTGTAACTATATAATCGGTTAAACGAAGTTATAATTCTCTTAATTGTAAAATTGTGCTTAAAGAAGCGATTTTTTTGAAATCTGAAGGTATGGAAAGCACTATTTTCTTATTGTTTTCTTTTGTTTTTTGAATAGGAATTCCTTTTTTTATTAGTTTTAGAGTGTAATCCCTTATAGAGCTTTCAGATAAGGTTAACTTGTTAGCTATAATTGAATAATCGACGGTGAAATGTTCTTCTTCTAGTTGATAAATTGTAGAAAAAATCAACATTTCTTGGGATGTAAGTCTTTTGAACTTATATCTTAACTCTTTCTTGATTGAATCTAGGGATTCTAGTACTTGAGATACTTGATCTATACTAGAGATATTATCTGCTTGAAAGTCGTTTTTTTTAGAATTTTCAAGGGAATTCATGTGTCTGTCTGTCTGTCTGTCTGTCTGTCTGTCTGTTGGAACCCCCCTATTTCCTGTGGAAAAGCTTGAAATTGGGCTTTTTACGGCTTTTAGAGGCATATTAGAAGGTTCGTTTAAGTTATATGTTGGATTAGAAGGATTATGTGTCTCTATTTGAGAGGTATGTGTCTGTCTGTCTGTTGGATTGTCTGTCTGTCTGTCTAGATTAGAATTTGAAGATTTATTAAGATAATCTAGAGAAAATTTGATAGATTCTAATTGTTCTTTAAGATCTTGAATGTCTTGTTTTACTTTTGAGAATGCATCTTTAATAGGGTCCATTTATTCTTGAATTGAGCTTGAATTATAAAGATTGTTATGATTCGACTGGTGGTTTTTGTAGGCTTCATAGACTTGATTTGAAAGACGCCATCTTTGGCGCTTTTTGTATTCTATACCTGAAGGGTTTTTGTTTATTGAAACAATTAAATTTTTTCCCTTTAATTCTAAGAGGAGAGATAGTATGAACTCTTCATCTCGGGCTATTTCTTGGGCTATTTTGGCTGTGAATTGAGATTCTGGAGATAATGTAAATAGATAATGTAGGATTTGTTCTGATATTTTGTCCTTCTTTTTTTTAGATATGGTTGGCATATGTATATAAACCGAATAAGTTTTATAAGGATATGGGTTGGAAAGATTGGAGTTATTGGTTAAAGGGAGGAATTATTGGAATTGTTTTTACCATATTTTATTGTTTATTAAGGCTATTTGTTGTTGAAAATGGATTTCTAACATATTTAGATATTGTTTACGCTCCAATAATTATATTATTAATTAAAATATATGGATTTAAAGAAGCCATAATAGATTATCCTGTTGTGGTTGTATATGGATTAGTTGTCGGAGCTTTAATTGGTTGGATATATGGGAAGATTAAGAATAAGAAATAGAAGAAAATTAATCTAAAGGTAGAAGTTTTAGTAAATCTAATGTGGAGAAAACTTGAATTAATGATTGTTCTTTTAGGTGAGAATCATTAGACCAGATGGTGATGTTAAGGTGTTTTGCTAATGCTAGAAAGGGTATATCTGCTAAATCTTGTGTTAGAAATTTACATTCTTGGATTTCTTTTTTTAGATCTTTTACATTAATAAATTGGACTAATTGTTTTAGTAAATTGATACTATCTGTAAAGGATTGATTTGATTTTTTTATTAGTGTTTCTTTATATTTTTCTAGTTCTAGTAGAGCATAATTTAGAGAGAAAAGATTTAATTGGTGTTTGTGGGTGAGTAAATTAGCTGTTGAGTTCTTATTACAAAGAGAAAATAAAATATTTGTATCTGCCACTAGGTTCATTTATAGAAGACCTTCTTTCTTTAACTTTTTAGATATATTTGTGTTAACTTTTCTACCTTCTTGTATTGTCCAATTTGTAAATTCTTGCTCTTCTTTTAGTTTTTTGAGCATTTCTTGGCGCCATTCGAGTTCTTTAGTTCTTTCTATAACTGTCTTTCTTACTAAAGCTGACCAGTTTACTTCTGGAAACTGCTCCATTTTTGATTTTAAATCTTCAGGTATTGAAATTGTTAAGCTGACCATATTTTAATTTATACGTAATTTAGTGTAAATACAAATATATGTATAAGTATATAAATGTGTTGGTTTGGGAATATTGAAAAGAGAGATTTATAAATTTAGGAGTATGTAAAAAGAACATGGGTTGGAAAGATTGGAGTTATTGGTTAAAGGGAGGGATTATTGGGATTTGTATTGGAATTATTATTGATTTGTTATATTTCTTCTTTATGTATAGTTTTCCAGAATGGTTTGATGGTTTTATTATTTTTGTGACTTTTGATTTTGGGTTCATTATCAGTCCTTTGGTTTGTAAGGGTAGTCTTGCATGCATACTTATTGATGTGTTAATTACTTTGATTTTATTTGTTTTTGAAGTTGCAATTCTTGGTGCTTTAATCGGATGGATATATGGGAAGATTATAGGTAAGAAGTGAGGGGATTTCTGAAAGACAATAATATTTATAAGGGTGTTTTTTCTGTTTGGTATATGGGTATGCATGGTGGAACAAATGGGGGTTGTATGCGTGAGAGTGTTTTAGTTGAGGTTGATTGGATTGGGTCTAGGATACAAGAGAAAGTAGGTAGGGGTTTAACTCCTGCTGTGGCTCCTTCGAGATATGTTTTACATGGAATGGATAAGCATATAATGCGAACTGATGGTTTTGAGCTTCATGCTGGAAGTGAAAGAGGAGATTATTCTAGAATTTATGTTGGTGAAGATAATTAATTTCTGAGTGAAAGTAAAGTATTAAAAAGGTTTGATTTTATGTTGAGTAACGGGTTTTGGATTGTTATTTTTATTATGAGGTGTTGATGATTTAGAATGATGGAGCTACGAAAATGCAGAAAATTGAATATATTGAACCTTTTGAGAATAATGAAGTTAGGAGTATTTTAAATCCGATTGTAAATGAATGGTTTTTTTCTAAATTTAATGAGTTTTCATTAACTCAGAGATATGGTGTTAAGAATATTTATGATAGAAAGAACATATTAGTTAGTGCTCCTACTGGAGGAACTAAGACTTTAACTGCATTTTTAGGCATTCTTAATTATTTAGTTGAATTAAGCTTGAAGAATGAACTAGAAGATAAGATTTATGCTGTTTATGTTAGTCCACTTAAGGCATTGAGTAATGATATTGCGATTAATCTTATTACTCCTTTAGAAGAAATTGAAATGTTGGCTGAGAAAAAGGGTTTGAAGATGCAAAAAATTAGAGTAGGACTTCGTACTGGAGATACTAGTGCTAGTGAAAGAGCTAAGCATGCTAGAAAAGCACCCCATATTTATGTTACAACTCCTGAAAGTTTGGGAATTATATTATCTACTAAGTTATTTGTAGAAAAGATTTCTGCCTTAGAGTTCATAGTGGTTGATGAAATTCATGCACTTACCAATAAGAGAGGAGTATTTTTGAGTTTAATACTTGAACAATTAAGTGGAATTAGTTTAATTGAGCCAGTACGTATTGGGCTTAGTGCTACTATTTCACCACTTGATGAAATTGCTAAGTTTTTAGTAGGTAATGGAAGAGATTGTTTAATTGCGAATGTTAAACTTCTTAAAAAAATAGAAATTGATTTAGATTATCCTGGAGAAAATATCTTAGAAGCTGAAAACATTGCTAGTCAAGGTAAGCTTTACAAGTTATTAGATGAACTAATTGAAAATAATAAGACCACCCTCATATTTACAAATACTCGAAATGCTACTGAAAGAATAATTCATCATTTAGATTTACATTTTCCTGATAAATATGCTGGTGTGATAGGAGCGCATCATAGCTCCATGAGTAAAGAGAAGAGATTTGAAATTGAAGATAAATTAAGAAGAGGGGAATTGAAAGTGGTTGTTAGCTCTACGTCTTTAGAGTTAGGAATAGATATTGGAAGTATAGACTTAGTTGTGCTTTTGAAATCTCCAAAGAGTGTTGCGCGAGCCTTACAGAGAATTGGAAGAGCTGGACATCAGCTTCATGCTAATCCTAGAGGTAAATTTTTAGTATTGGATAGAGATGATTTAGTTGAATGTGGTATCTTGATGAAGGAGATGATTGAGAAAAAAATAGATAATGCTGAAATACCTAAAAATTGTTTAGATGTACTAGCCCAGCATATTTTTGGAATGGCTATTTATAAAATTTGGGATATTGATGAAATGTTAAAGAATATTAGAGGAAGTTATTGTTATTCTAGTCTGAGTAAAGAGGATTTTTTAGATGTAATAAGTTATTTGTCCGGAGATTATGCTTTAGAACATAGAAATGTTTATGCTAAGATATGGTATGATCCTGAAACTAAGCAAATAGGGAAGAAGGGAAAGATGGCACGGGTGATGTATATGACTAATATTGGAACTATTGCTGAAGAAGGATTTATTTCAGTGGTGATTGGAGCTAAAGAAGGTAAGGGAAATGTTGTTGGAAAAATAGATGAAGGATTTTTAGAGAGAATGAAAAGAGGAGATATTTTTGTTTTGGGAGGGCATAAGTATCAGTTTCTTTATTCTAGAGGTATGAAGGCGTATGTTGTTGCCAACGTTTCTAGAAACCCAACTATTCCTTCATGGTTTTCTGAAATGTTGCCTTTAAATTTTGATGTTGCTGGAGAAATTGGAAAATTTAGAAGATTAGTTAAGGAGAAATTAAAGGATAAAAAAGAATGTTTAGAATTTATTAAAGAGTATATTTATTGTAAATCTCATGTAGCTGAAGAAATATATGACTATTTTAAAGAGCAAAGTGATTTTTCGGAGGTTCCTGATGAAAAATTATTAGTTGTTGAGAAATTTAAAGAGGAAAAAGAGTTTTTAATGTTTCATAGTATGTATGGACGAAGAGTTAATGATGCTTTGTCTAGAGCTTATGGATATGCGGCTGCTAGATTAAGGCATAGAGATGTTGAAATTGGAGTTAATGATCATGGATTTTTTATTGCTGGAGAAAGCCTAGATGATGAAAAGATAATCTCTTCAATCGATAGTAAGAATTTAAAGAAAATATTATTGGAGGCTGTTGAAAAAACTGAAATATTAAAAAGGAGATTTAGACATTGTGCTGGAAGAAGCTTAATGATTTTGAGAAATTATAAGGGGAGAGAGAAGAGTGTTGGTAGGCAACAAGTTCATTCAGGATTTTTACTTAGTGCAGTTAAACAAATTAGCAGTGAGTTTCCTATATTAAGAGAGGCTAGGAGAGAAGTATTTGAAGATTTGATGGATGTTCCTAGAGCAGTAGAAGTTTTGAAAAGAATTGAAAGAGGGGATGTTAAAATAAAGAAGATTAAAACTCCGATTGTTTCACCATTTGGAGTTAATTTAATGATGGCTGGGAGAAGTGATTTGATTAGAATGGAAGATAGGGCTTCTTTCTTAAAGAGGATGCATGAATTGCATATGGGAATCATTGAGAGGAGAAAGAAATAAATATAAAGGCTTGAGATATTAAAAAGTTATGAGATTTTATAATGGTGCTTTTTTGAAGAGAGAATTTGGAGGGATTCCTATAAGAACGATGAAAGTTCCATTTTCAGGATTAGTTAGTGAATGTGGAATTTATTGGGTTCGTAAAGTTGATGAAGCAGTGATTAGAGGCGATTATGATATGGCTATGGATTTACTTAGAAAAGAGGGATGCGAGTTTTTAGAAAATGTTAGAAGAATTTCTGGAGAAATGGGACAGCCATTGAATTTAGATGAAAATGAAAAAGAGAATATAGTGGGTAATTATATTGATTCTTCAGTTGCAGAAATGAATAGGCGTAAAAATAAATAAAATTATTGAGGAGAGTAGTTGAATTTATTTCCTGTTTGGATTGCTAATGTTAATTGTTTTGAATAACGATTAACTTCATCTATGGTCGATTTAATACTATCTTTAATTGAAAGATTTTGAGATAGATCTGTTTTTTAATATTTGTAAATGACCTTCCTATTGAGGTCTGTGATGATATTCCATCATTTCTGGATGATGACTATCTAGTTCGAAAATACAACTTAAAAGAGGTATTGAAGCCAGGGTATAATTGTCTTGTTGGATGTTTGGCACTATTATTTTAACCCATTATGATTCAAAATTAGATAATAAATTTGCGATTTCCATATTTTTATGAAGGAGAAGTATATTTAAAGATGACTTTAGGGAGTATTTTATGAGTAAAATTAAATATATAGGTAAATGCTTGTTTGTTAGAAATGATGATGAGGATGTTTTGGTAGTTGGAGATTTACATTTGGGTTATGAAGGTGGTAAAAATGTTCAAGGAGTGGATTTGAATAATAGTTTGTTTAGGATGTTGAAGGATGAATTTGATAATGTTTTTTCTAAGATTATTAAGGAAGGAGATAAAATTGATAAAATTATTTTGTTGGGGGATTTAAAACAAGGATTTTCTAGAGTAGATTATAAAGAAAGGGAATTTTTGAATAAGTTCTTTGAATATTTAGTTGGAAAACTCGATTCTAAAGGGAAAATTATCGTCGTAAGGGGGAATCACGATAATTATTTGATGAATATGTTAATAGATTGGAATATTGAATTGAAAGATTATTATGTGTTGAATGAAGATTGTTATTTACATGGTGATAAAGAGTTTGTAGAAATTTATGATGCTAGTATTAAGAGGTGGATTATAGGTCATGGTCATCCAGCAGTTAGGTTAAGTGATGGAACTAAGAGTGAAAAGTATAAATGTTTTTTAGAAGGGAAGTTTAAAGATAAAGAAGTTATTATTGTGCCAAGTTTTGTTGAATATAATGAAGGAAGTGACCCTAGAGAATATGATTTGGGATTTCCTTGGGTGTTTAATTTGGAAGAATTTAAAGTTAGGATAATTGATAATGAGTTAAATACTTTAGATTTTGGTAAATTGGGGGATATATAGAAAATATAATTTGGGAAAATAATGAAAAACAGATTTATACTTCCAATCTGTTATCATCTACCCCCTATTTTGTGAGGATGTTAAAGAAAGAGGTTTATTCTCTCCTGATAGGATTGTAAAATTGATAGATTCTTTAAAGAATATGGAATTCTTATTTGTAATAGATTCTTCATTTCTAAACTTGTTGAGAAATCTTAAGAGTTCTGATTTGGAATATGTGTAAAAAAGTGTTCTTAATTCTCCTCTTGAGGAGGATTTATTTAGGGTTCTTTCTATTTTGAGCATAGTGGAGAACAAATTAGTGGAAGAGAAATTGTGAATTAAGTTTTTTAGCGTTTAACGTAGAGATGTAAATTCACATATATCTATTGATTCATATGATCCTCTTCTAGTAGATTATGGATTATTTTTTCTATTCTCTGAGAAATGTTGACAAGAGGGTAAATTTAGAGTGTAGAGGGCAATTCATTCTAAGGAATTATGTAGAAAAGAGATTTGTTTAGAAATAAGAAGATAGAGGCCCTATAAAGAGTTGAACTGGTATTCTCCTTTTAATCCTATTGTGGAAAAAGTTAAAGATTATTCAATTTATACTTCTCGAAGGATAAAATTTATGAGAGAAATTGAAAGGGCAAGGTTGGTGAAAAGATATGAAAAAATGGTTAGAGAGATTGTGAGTCAGAAGGATTAATTTTGATTAGTTTTTAGACCAACTTTAGGTAATTGAAGATGTGGAGGTAATCCAACTTGATCTTCTAGATCTAGAGCTTTAACAGTACACTTTCTTAAAATAAGAGTGTAAATTCCTTCTGAGAATTCTTTAGGTGTTGTTTTCTTTTTCCAAGATTTGAGAATTTCTTTAGATTCTTCCTTAGTTGTTGAATAGAATATGTCTCCTTCGAAAGCTAATTCGCCTAATTTGTTTTTTTTATCTTCCGATTCGAAATATGTAAAACCGAATTTGAAAGATAATTTAAGAACTTCATTATCTGAGTTTAGAATAGAGTTTTTTTCAGTAGTTATATCTTTAAATTCCATGTTTCCATCGATTGTGGAATTTCTTCTAGGTTCGGAGAATCTTGTTGCAGATATTTTTGTGAAGTTAAATCCTATTACTGGCATGTTTTAGTGTATAAAAGTTTATTTTTAAAGTTTGTTATGTTCTAGAAGGTATTACATTAAGTCTTCTTCTGAAACAACAATGAAATCACCAATTGCAATAATGGTATTATAAGGAATTAAAACTTCTTTTCCTGATGAGACTTCTAGATTTAAATTTCTAGTGTAAGAAGTGGGATCTTTTATTACTAATTGAAGTAGTTCGCCTGTTCTTGTTTCAAAGGTGATATCTTTAACTATACCTAATCTTTTACCCTCTTTTGTAACTACCAATTTAGAGATTATATCCCTTAATGGTTTTTTTTCTATAGCCATTCTTAGAAAGAATTAATATTGTATATAAACTTTTCCGTGTTAGGTTGTATGTTTGATTTGATAGATAGTTGCGATTCTTAAATAATTTAAAGATTATAAGTAAGGGTTAGAATATTGAGTAATGGTTAGAATAATAGGTTAGAATATTGAGTTTGAAACGAATTCCTATTTTAAGATATAAATATATCTATAAATTAAGAGAATTGTGGATTTGACTCCCTCACCCCGTGATTTCGTATGGAAAAAATGAATTTTTGGGATAAGATTTATAAAGTATGTTGAATCTTCTTTTCTTCTATTTCTATTTATAAATATTTATATTATATATTATATATATCATATTATATATTATTAAGTAAGGTATATTTAAAGTTAAAAGTTCGTTTTAGCGAGGAAGATAATGAGATTTATTTTAGTTAATTTCCATGGGAAATGAAGGTGTGTGGTGTCTGAAGAGGTTTAGTAATTTTTATTATTCTCTCCTTGTGAAAATTTATTTTCCAAAGGAAATAGAGCTTGTAAAATAGATATGTTTATAATAAAAAGAGACTAGCTTTTATTATGAGTGTGAAATAATGGTTAAGAGAAGAGGGAAATATGGACAAGCTGGATAAAATCTTCGATTCTTTTGTTAGTAATAATCTATTTAATAATAAAACTGTTTTACAATCTAATTATATTCCAGATAGTATTTCACATAGAAGTGAACAAGTTGAGAGTATTGCTTCTATATTAGCTCCCGCATTGAGAGGAGAGAAAGTAAGTAACTTATTCGTATTTGGTAAAACTGGAAGTGGAAAGACTCTAAGTGTTCAACATGTAGGGAATAGAATTCAAGAAAAGTTGAAAGAGATGGGTGAAGATCATTTGAGAGTAGTTTATGTAAATTGTAAGCTTAGAAAAGTTGCAGATACAGAATATAGAATATTAGCCGAAATTATTAATTCTTTGGGCGGGAGCGTTCCTTCTACTGGATTGCCAACAGATCAAGTTTATTCTAGATTTATTGATTTGATAGATAATAAAAAACAAATGATTTTAATAATATTAGATGAAATTGACCAAGCTGTGAAGAAAATGTCTGATAATTTTATTTATACTCTCACTAGATTGAATGCTGAACTTAGAAATGCACAAATAAACATTATAGGAATTAGTAATAGTTTAACTTTTATGGATCATTTAGATCCGAGAGTTAGAAGTTCTTTAGGAGAAGAGGAAATAGTCTTTCCACCCTATAATGCATTACAATTACAAGATATCTTGAAAGAGAGGGCTTCTAGGGCATTTAAAGAGGGTGTTCTCGAAGAAGGAGTAATTGCCAAGTGCGCCGCTTTTGCAGCAAGAGAGCATGGTGATGCTAGGAGAGCATTAGATTTGTTAAGAGTGGCAGGAGAGTTAGCAGAAAGAGAACATAATCAAAAAGTAGGGCTCCCACATATAGATTCTGCTAATAATAAAATTGAAAGGGATAAGATGTTAGATATTATAGAGAGCGAGCCTAAGCAATTTCAATTAGTTCTTTGGGCAATTATGAAAATAGACATTGGACAATCTGGAGAAATTTTTACAGGAGAGGTATACAATAATTATCAGGAAATTTGTGAAAGAACAAAAAATGAAGTTTTAACTCAAAGGAGAGTTTCAGATATACTTGCAGAATATGATATGTTGGGAATTATTAATACTAGAGTGATAAGTAAAGGCAGACAAGGAAGAACTAGGGAGATAAAGTTAATGCTTGCCCCAAATATCAAAGAGAGGGCTCAAGAGATATTAAGGAAGGCATTAGACTTATGAATTTAACTAATGAAGAAATTTTGGCAATTGTAAAAGAGAAAGGAATACTTTTAGAAAGAGAAATCTTTGATTTGATGGTTAATTTTAGCGATGGTTTGAAGGTAAGAGATTTTTTAACTACCATTGAAAGAGTTTCTGGACAGAAAATGATTACTAAATCAATTTTAAATAAAAATACTTTTTACGTATTAGAAGCGATTAAGCATTTACAAGGAAATAATAAAGATTCTGCTGAAAAAGTTTGTGTTAAGTTAGGTATTAGTTTGGAAATTAGTAAGGAAAAAGATCCTAGCGAGGAACCTAAGAAAAGAAGAATGGATTATCAGATATATTATGCAGATACTAAAGCAACTAAGAAATTGGAAGTAGCTGATTTTAAAGGCCATTTTAGAGCGAGATATCAACAGATGCAGAGAATTTTAATGGCTAGACCAGAACTGAATGGGTTAGTGGCGATAAATAAAATTTCTAGTACAAGACAAAATCTAAGTATTATAGGCATGGTTAAGGATAAACGAGTTACTAAAAATGGTAATTTGATTTTAGGTGTTGAAGATTTGACTGGGGAAATAAAGTGTTTAATAAAAGGAGATAAAAGAGAAATTTTTGAGATTGCAGAAGAGCTTCAAATGGATGATGTTATCGCAATTAAAGCCTCTGGAGATAGAAGCATATTATTTGTTCATGATATATTTTTTCCAGAATCTCATATTCCTGATAAAGTTCATTTTAGTGAAGATTTTAGTATAGCGTTTTTATCAGATGTGCATTGTGGAAGTAATAAACATTTGAAAAAAGGAATTAATAATTTTTTAGAATGGCTTAATATGGATGAAAATGCTAAAAAAATTAGATATATCTTCTTTACAGGAGATAATGTGGATGGAGTAGGTATTTTTCCAGGACAGGAAAGAGTTTTAGAATTAAAAAGTATGAAAGAACAATATGATTTACTTGCTTCTTATTTAGAGAGAGTGCCTAAGCACATAACTATGTTTATGTGTCCAGGACAGCACGATGCAGTTAGAGTTGCGGAGCCACAACCCTTAATTGATAGAAAGTATGCAGAATCTCTTTATAAAATTGAAAATTTAGTGATGGTTACCAATCCTACTTTGGTTAAATTTTTAGACAAGGATAAAGAGTTTAAAGTTTTAATGTATCATGGAGCAAGTATACACGGATTTATTCAGAATATTCCTAAATTAAGAATTATGAAGGCTCATAAAACTCCTGCTAAAGTTGTAAAATGTATGTTACAAAGAAGACATTTAGCACCTACACATTCTTCAGTAGTTTATATTCCTAATATAGATAAGGATCCTTTAATGATTGAACAAGTTCCAGACGTATTATGTACTGGAGAAGTTCATAGGTTAGATATAGATACACATAATGGTGTTTTGATTATCACTGGCAGTTGTTGGCAAGCGCAGACTGATTTCGAAGAAAAAGTTGGAAATATTCCAGATCCTTGTAAAGTTCCAGTGTTAAATTTGAAAACTAGAGAGCTAAAAATTTATGATTTTGGAGATGAGGAGGAAATTAATCGTGAATATTGAAGATTATTTTAAGAGAATTGAAAAAGAGGTTAAAAAATGTTATGATTTAGCTGGTGAAGCTAGAAGTAAAGGTTTTGATTGTGCAGGAGAGGTTGAAGTTCCATTAACTACTTCATTAGCTGAAAGAGTTTTAGGTCTTATTTCTGTTTTATATCCTCAAATATTTGATAAGAAAATTGTTGCAAGAATAAAAGAATTGGAAGTTCAATATGGCTCTTTGGATCCTGCGATAGCATTGACTATTGCTGAAGAAATTGCAAAAGAGAAATTTTGTAAATTCGAAAGCCATTTACAAGCGTTGGAAGCAGGAATAAGGGTTGCTTTGGGTTATTTGACATTAGGGTATGTTTCATCACCTATAGAAGGTTTTATTCAATTAAAAATTAAGAAGACTAAAGATGGGCGAGATTTCTTAGCCCCATATTATTCCGGACCTATTCGTTCTGCAGGAGGCACTGAAGCAGCATTTTCTTTGGTAGTCATTGAACATTTAAGACATATTTTTGGTTATGCAAAATATGATCCTACAGAAGATGAAGTGAAAAGAGGAATTCATGAATGTTATGAATATCATGAAAGAGTTACTAATTTACAATATTTACCTTCTGAAGAAGAATTAGATTTTTTGATGAAAAATCTACCAATTCAAGTAACAGGAGATCCTAGTGAAGATAAAGAAGTTTTTAATTATAAGGATTTACCAAGAGTTGAAACTAATTTTATTAGAAGCGGTTTTGCTTTAGTTATGGGTGAAGGTTTTGCACAGAAGGCTCCGAAAGTATTTGGAAGGATTCTTAAGTTGAGACAAAAAGGTTTCGCTGTTCCAGGAATGGATTTCATGGAGGAGTTTGTAGCTTTACAAAAAAAGATTAAACTTGGTAAGAAAGGAGGAAGTAGGTCGGGAGCGACTTATATTCAAGATTTAGTTGCGGGAAGACCTGTATTTGCTCATCCTTCAGAGTCAGGATCATTTAGATTAAGGTATGGTCGTTGTAGAAATACTGGATATTCTACTTTAGCTTTAAATCCTGCAACGATGGGCATCACAGAAGGTTTTATTGCAGTCGGAACGCAATTGAAAATAGAGAAACCAACTAAAGGATGCACTATTGCCGTTTGTGATCAGATTGATGGTCCAATTGTAAAATTAAAAAATGGAAGTGTAAGAAGATTATATACTTCTAAGGAAGCGTTAGAAATTTATGATAAAACTGAAGAGATAATTTATCTTGGAGATATTTTAGTACCTTATGGGGATTTTTTGAATAGAAATCATCCATTAGAATCTGCAGGTTATGTTGAACAATATTGGGTTGAACATTTAAAGAAAGAAGGAGTGGAAGAAGGATTGTTTCCTAATTTTGAGAAGGCTTTAGAATTATCTGAGAAACATTCAGTTCCTTTACATCCCAGTTTTATTTATTATTGGAGAGAAATTTCTTATGAACAATTTTTAGCATTAGTAGATTGGCTTTCTAGAGGAGTTTTGAAAGAGGGAAAATTAATCTTACCTTATAGTCGAATTGATAAGGAGAGATTTTCAAAAGGAAAAAGAGCTTTAGAATTGACAGGGTGCGAACATGAAGTAAGTTTAGAAAATGTTGTTTTAAATGTGAAAGATAGCAAATCTTTATTGTTTAATTTAGGAGTAGATCCTCATAATGAATTGGAAAAAGAATTTGATGAAGTTATGAAAAAGATTTCTGAGAAAACCGTTTTGGAAGTAATAAATTATCTTTGCAAGTTTAAAATTATGGATAAGTCTGGAACATTTATAGGTGCTAGAATGGGGCGCCCTGAAAAAGCTAAGTTAAGAAAGCTAATTGGAAGCCCTCATGTTTTGTTTCCTGTAGGGGAAGAAGGAGGAAGATTAAAGTGTTTTCAATCAGCCTTAGAAGGAGGAAGAATCGTTTCAGATTTTACTAATTATTATTGTAAAAAATGTGAGAGTGAAACTGTATATGCTTCATGTGAGAAATGTAATACTTGGGCTACTAAAATGTATTATTGTAGGGAATGTGAAAAAACTTATGAAGGTAAATGTGAACAACATGGATTAGGAAGTGAATATAGGAGAAAATCAATAGATGCAAGATATTATTATGATTTAGCTAAAAAAACATTAGGTTTGAGAGTAGATGATTTGCCAGATGTAATTAAAGGAGTGAAAGGAACTAGTAATAAAGACCATAGTTGTGAAAATTTAGCTAAGGGCCTTTTGAGAGCTAAACATCATTTAAATGTAAATAAAGATGGAACTATTAGATATGATATGACTGAGATGCCTTTAACTCATTTTAGGCCTTTAGAAATAGGAACTAGTGTTAAAAAATTGAAGGAATTAGGTTATGAAAAAGATATAAATGGAAATAATTTAGAGAATGAAAATCAAGTTTTAGAATTATTTCCTCATGATATTGTTTTGCCTGCCTGTCCTGACAGTCCAGATGCATCAGCGAGTGAAGTTTTTCTAAATGTTACTAGGTTTTTAGATGATGAATTAGATAGAATATATAGCATGCCTAAACATTTTAATGCCAAGGTAGATCAAGATTTGATTGGAGTTTTATTAGGTTGCATGGCTCCTCATACGGCATCAGTTGTTGTTGGAAGAATTATAGGATTTTCCAAAGTTCAAGCGTTATTAGCTTCGCCATATATTCACGCATCTATGAGACGAGATTGTGATGGTGATGAAGCAGCAGTTATGTTATTAGTGGATTTATTGATTAACTTTTCTAGAAAATATATTCCTTCTCACAGAGGTGGAACTCAAGATGCACCATTAGTTTTGAATGCTCGAATTAAAGCTAATGAAGTAGATGATATGATTTTTGATGTGGATGTTAGTTTGAAGATTCCATTAGAGGTTTATGAAGGAGGTGATAAACATCTTGCTCCTTTCGAAGTTAAGATGGATCAAGTAAAGGGAAGATTAGGAGGAGATAAGGAATTTACCGAATTACATTTTTCATATGATACTTCTAATATTAATGATGCTCCTAGATGTTCTTCATATAAGACCTTACCAACAATGCATGATAAAGTTGCTAGAATGATGGAATTGTGTAAAAAGATAAGGGCTGTAGATACAAGAGATGTTGCGAGATTAATAATTGAAAGACATTTTATTAGGGATACTAGAGGTAATTTGAGAAAGTTCTCTATGCAAGCTTTTAGATGTGTGGGATGTAATGAAAGTTATAGAAGGCCTCCTCTAGTTGGAAATTGTTCTAAATGCGGTGGAAGATTGATTTTCACAATAGCAGAAGGAAGTATTTTGAAATATATGAAGCCAGCATTAGATCTTGCTAGAGATTATAAAGTTGAACCTTATTTGTTAGAAAGTTTAGAATTGACTGAAATGTACATTCAGAGTATATTCGGTAAAGAAAAAGAAAAACAAGAAGAATTAGGTAAATGGTTTTAACTGGTATTCTCTCGAGTAAATTTCAAGATATTTTCGATTTATAATTTCTGGTTTTTGCAGAGGTTTAATTTCTTATTTTTTTAACAAAGAATAATAAAAAGTTTTTAAGAAAACTTTGAAGAAAGAATTATTTGTTAATTTTATATTTCTTAAAAATTTTCACTATCGATTTAAATTTTTCCATAAGAACAATGCATTGTTTTTATTTAATTAAACAAATTTATTTCTAGATAAGACACAAAACAACTTTTTCAAAAGGTTTAAATATATTTCATTTTTTCGAAATTTATGAATGAAATGGAAAAAAACTTTTTTGAATTTATATATAAACGACATTTAATTTGGCACAAGAGATTTGTTTTGAAATCTGAAAGACCTTGGAGCGATGATTTTGTGTTGAATACATATAAACTTATTAATGTTTATCGAGAGTTAGATAAATGCACCCTTTACATTATTGACAAGCTGAAGAATGTTAAAGACAGAAGAGTATTGTTTTTGAACTTGGTTTTCTATAGGTTTTTTAATCAATATGAACTATATGAGAAATTAGGAGTTGATGTTTTTTCTGTAATAAATGAAGAGATTAAGATAGATTTGATTGAGAGACTTGAAAGGTTTCGCGAGGAAGGAAATCCTATTTTTAACAATGCTTATTTAATTTCAGGGATTAAGGGACAAAAAAAGCATTTTTCAGTCATTGAGAGTATAATGCATGCAGATATTGATAATTTACTTAAAGAAATTGATAATTGTTCTGAACCCAAGGATTCTTTGAAAATAATCGAAAAAATACCAATGGTTGGTCCTTTTTTAGCCTGTGAAATATGGACTGATCTTAGTTATTTTAATTTTTTTAAACAAGGCTGGAATGATAACGATTTTGTTAATATTGGTCCTGGAGCTAAATGGGGGCTTGAGATAATTTACTCTTCTCGTTTAAATGGGAGTAAACAAATAGAAAAACTTTCAGAGTTGCATAAACTTCAAATAGAAATTTTACCAGAGATTCATAATAATCTTGGCGAGCATTTAAGCTGGAAGGATATTGCCTATAAAGATGCTTTTTCATATTATCCTTTCCTTTCAATAACTAATATAGAAGGTTCTTTATGTGAATTTAGGAAGTACTGGAATATCTCACAAAACAAAGGAAGAAGAAAATATTATAAACCGCTAGATTATAAATGAGTTGTAGGCTATCGATATTGGAAAGGGAGAATTATATTTGGAAAAAATAATTTTTATTGAAATAGTTTTAGATTGTTAAATAAAATATAATTGTTGGAATGATTAAAGAGCCCATAAGATTTATTCTCCTAGTGTTTGTGGAAATACAGTAAATTCCTAGAGAGGATGCTGTTGCTAGAATTAAAATACCTATTGAGCTTGAAACTATATATGTTAAAATTATTAAAAATATTGAAATTATAATTGATAGGATATTATAATTTATTTTATTTAATATTTTTGAGAATATTTTTGTTAATTTTATTGCAATTATTGCTGAAATAATTCCAGAGATTAAAATTATGAATATGAAAAATATTAAATTTGAGAGCGTGAATGATTCTAATATTTTTTGAACAGCCATTGCAGAACCTGATCTAGCTTTATTTATAGAATAAATAGTTACAAAACTTAAACCCATAACTATTGTATTTAAAGAACCTAATAGTATTAAGAAAGAGCGATTTGTTTGAGGAATGGTTTCAGAACTAATTAGTGCTGCGTGACCTGCACCGATTCCAGGGAGGAATGAACAAATAGGGGCTGATAATATTGCAGCAAGAGTTGTTTTTTTGAATTCAGTTTTAGAAATTTTTATTTTGTTCAATGGTGAAATTATTTGTTTGGGTAAATTGATTTTATTTTTTATTGAAATAGTTAAAGCTGATAATCCGAATAAACCTGTAAGAAGCGGCATCAGAGGTTCATTTATGGGTAAATTGAAGGTTAATATTCCTAATAATCCTGCTAGGAGAAATACTATTATCGAGGTTAATGGTTTTTCTTCTCTTAAAATTAAATATATCGAAATAAAAATTAAAATATAGGGAATTAGTAATTTTATAGAGCTATAAATCGAAGGAAGAATTAAAATATATACTGGAGAAATTATAATTATTAATAATAATGCCAATAATGAACCATATATTGTTAGGATAATTGCCTCGTATCCCTTACCCTCCAATAGAAGTTTGTGTCCTGGAAGAATTGAGAGAAAAGTATCTTCTTCAGGAGCGCCGAGAAATATTGCAGGAATAGTATTGTTTACTGTGTGAGTTATTGACATGGAAATTATAAAAGTTACTAGAGGCAAGATGGATAAATTTGGAAATTTAGGGATTAATGATAGGAGAATTAGAGCTAAGAGATTTACATGTAGCCCTGGAATTAAGCCTGTTAGGGTTCCAGCTAAAATACCAATTATCAAAGCGAGGATTATTTCGAATATCATTTATTTTGCAAAGTTAATTTTAAGACTTTTAATGAGGGTTTATTGAAGGTATTTAATATTGCGGTTGAGGTGATATTTTGGTTTAATAATGATTCCTCTTTAGGGCATTCACATTCAAGAATAATCGAGTTATTCAAAGTTAGAATTTTTTTGTTAAGAAATGTTTGTTCTTTTATTATTTTACCTTGAGTTAGTATTATTTGATTATTCTTTAGATTTTCTATTTCTGAAGAGTTATTAAGGGTTAAGGGCAATTGTTCAATGAAATAAATAGTTAGAATTAATAAAAGAAATAAGGTGGTGATTAATGCTTTTTTTGAAGTTTTCTGCATTATTTTATATAGGAAAAGTTTAAATTAAGGTTTCGGTTTTGTTTTCCATGGTTAAAGAAAAGGTTTTAAGTGCCGATGAAAAAATCGAATCGATTAAAAGTTTTGCTGAAGAAATAATTAGTGAAGATGAGTTGAGAACACTATTTAATGAGAAAAAGAATTATGTGGCCTATGATGGATTTGAACCTTCTGGGCAAATTCATATTGCTCAGGGACTTTTACGAGCGATTACTGTCAATAAACTGACTTCTATGGGTTTTCATTTTAAATTCTGGGTTGCAGATTGGTTTGCATTTTTGAATAATAAAATGGAGGGCGATTTGGATAAAATTAAGATTGTGGGTAAATATTTTATAGAAGTATGGAAAGCCTGCGGTATGGATTTAAAGAACGTAGAATTCATATGGACTTCAGAATTTATTAGGGAACATCCTGAATATTGGGATAGCGTTTTACAATTATCTAGGCATGCAAGTATACAGAGAGTTTTAAGATGTGGTCAAATTATGGGCAGGGAAGAAAGTGTTAGTAATCCAAGTGCTCAGATTTTTTATCCGTTAATGCAAGCAGCAGATATTCATCATTTAGGAGTAGATGTCGCTCAATTAGGTATGGATCAAAGGAAAGTAAATATGTTGGCTAGAGAGCTTTTTCCTAAAATGGGTTGGAAACCCCCTATAGCCATTCATCATCATATGTTATTGAGTTTACAATCTAGTGGAAGTGATTTGAAAGGTGTGGAAAGAGGAATTGCTATGAAAATGTCCAAGAGTAAGCCTAATGGTGCTATATTTATGACTGATTCTAATGAAGAGATTTTTTTTAAATTTAAGAAAGCATATTGTCCAGAAGGTCAGATAAAGGATAATCCAGTTTTAGAATATGCCAAGTACATAGTTTTTGAAAGATTTAATGAAATTGTTATAAAACGGGATGATAAATTTGGAGGTGATTTGAAACTTAAGAGTTATTTAGATTTGGAAAATAAATTTGAAAATAAGGAAATACATCCTGTGGATTTAAAGAATTCAATTGCTGAATATATTGAAATGTTAATTAAACCGGTTAGAGAACATTTTGAAAAGGATAAAAATGCAAAGGCACTTTATGAAGAAGTTAAGAAGTTTAATGTTAGTAGATAATTATCTTGTGTGGAATTCTACAATATCTTTATCTTTCAATATGTGAGTAAGACCTACTTTTTGATTAGCGAATTTACTAGATGGACCTGTAAGTCTGGTCTCTTTAACCGTTTTTGAAAATCCCTTTAAGATTGATTCGGCAGCATCTTTAATATTTGAGCCATGGGATAAAACTATTGGAGTGTTAGAAGGGTTTTTTCCAGGTTCTTTAGTATAAACTCTTATTACATTCATTGTTTTGAATATTCTTTCTTTTAGTTCTTCTAATCCTTGGTTTGTCATTGTAGAAATTAAAATAGCATTCATTCTTTTACTTTTTATGGTTGCTTGTAATTTTCTTAACTCTTCAGGATTGAGTAAATCAATTTTATTAAATAATATTATTTTTTCTCCATAAGACTTGGACATATGAGGAATGATTTTTTCTAAGTCTTGTAGATTTGTTATCGTGATTAATAAGCAATCAGCAGTATTAGTTAAGCTATAATCGAAATTTTCAGAACCTATACTTGGGAGATCAACTATTTGAGATTTAATTCCTGCATAATTTAAAGTTCCTAATTCAGGAGCCTTTGTGCTAAAAGGGTTAGGGGATATCTTCGGTTGAGCATTTGTTAATCTAGATAATAATGCCGATTTTCCAGAGTTAGGCAAACCAATGAGGACACATTGAAAACCTTCTTTTCTAATAGATTTTTGCGAAGTTTTTCCAACTGATTTGTTTTTTTCTTGTTTTTCTAAGAATTTTTTAAGTCTCGTTTTTAGTTCAGCTAGGAGGTTTTCACTACCTTTGTGTTTTGGAGAGGTTTTTATCATTTCTTTTATTGCAGAAATCTTTTCTTCAAGAGTTTGAGCTTGTAAGTATTTCTTTTCTGCAGTGAGATATTCGTGTGATGCGTTAATTGGCATAAAAAGAAGGAGTAATAAGGTTTATTAAGGATTTTCTTTTTTGAAGAGTATGCAATTTTTAAGAAGAAAGTTAAAAAATGGGATGAATGTGATTATGGAGAAGAGAGAGTTAGATGTAGTTTCTTTTAGTATTGCTAATCGATTTGGAGGAGCTTATGAAGATAGTGAAGTAAAAGGGATAGCTCATTTTATGGAACATTTAGTTTTTACAGGTACTGAGAGTAGAAGTCATGAAGATCTTTCAAGAGAGATTGAGAAGAAGGGAGGAATTATGAATGCATTTACTGCTGATGAAGTTACATCTTTTTGGTTTAAATTACCCAGTGAGCATGTATTTTCAGGAATAGATATTATTTGTGATTTATTATTGCATCCTATTTTTGATGTTGAAAAATTTGAAAAAGAAAAGAAAGTAATCTTAGAAGAAATTAAGATGTATCATGATGATCCTCGTAGAAATGTACATGAGAAGATAGTTGAAAATATGTTTGAGAAGCCTTTTGGAGAAGGAGTTATAGGGAGTGAAAAAACTATAAGGGCTTTGAAAAGAGATTTTGTTGCAGAATATTTTAAGAAAAATTATTCTCCTGAAAATTATGTTGTTAGTATTGTGGGTAATGCTGATTTTGATAAAATTTGCGAATATTTAGAGAGTAAATTTGCTGCAGAAGGTAGAAAGACAGAAGTTAAGACAATTATTAAGAAAAATGGTGAAAGTGTTGAAGAAAGAGAAGGGATAGATCAGGCGCATTTTGTTTTCGGAGTGCATGCTCCTTTAATGAATGATAAAAATCACGTTGTTTTAGATGTTTTAGATGCTTATTTGGCAAGTGGAATGTCTTCAAGATTATTTTTAAAGATTAGAGAAGAAAAAGGATTAGCTTATGCAGTTAAGAGTGATGTTTCTGTGGAAACTAATTATTCTTATTATACTATTTATGTTGGAACTACTAAAGAAGCAATACCTGAAGTTAAGAAAATTATTTTAGAAGAATTTTCTAAAATTGATGAAATGAATGAAAAGGATTTAGAAGAATCTAAGAATAGGCTTATAGGGTTAAAGAGAGTTTCTTCTGAAGAGAGTTCGGGAGTTATGATTTCATTGTTAATAACTGAGTTAGCAGTTGGAGCTGAAAAATATTATGATTATGAGAAAGAAGTTGAGAAAGTTAGTTTATCAGAAGTTAAGGATTTAGCTAAAGAATTAATTAAGAGTTATAGTAGTGCAGCTATAGTTCCTAAGTGAAATGATTAGTAACAATCTTCAGTTACCAAATATGATTTATCTGTTATTAACGCTCGTTGAAATCCGTGGAATTTATTCCATGGTTTTGTCAGCACTGATTTCCACGGTGGTCTCAAAACCATGACAAGTCTCGGCTCATCAGGAATCTTTGATTTCTGAGTGCCGTCAAAGACATAAGTCTTCGAGGTTTAAGCCGAGGTTAAAAACCCGAAGGGTTTTGTGACCTTCTCGGCAGTTATACCCCAAAGCAAAGCGATGATAAGTTCAAGTATCATCTTGCTTTTCTGTAAAATTTAGCATCGTTAAACCTGATCTTCTTGTTAAAATTTCACCTTCTTTGGTTTAAATATCATGAACATATTTTATTTCTGGGAGTTTTTCATATACTTTTTTTAAGTTAAAATCATTATGAACTTCTTCTAAAAGTTCTTTAGTCCAGTCTTTTTTATCTGCAGTAATGATTACAACTTCTTTTTTATTGTGTTCTTGAATTGCAGAAGCGATTGTTTTCGAGTCAGAATCATTTGGAGTTAGCCAGGTAAAAAGACAGCTCTTTAATTTTGGATCAATTTCATTGATTGGAATAACTAATTCATCTATGTTTTTTTCAATAAACTCTTTAATTCGTCTTTCTATTTCTTGATGAACATTTTCAAAGCTCTTAATTATCTCTGTTTTATCTTGAATTGTATTTGCAATAGATACTAGTTTCAATATTTGGTTTTTATCTCTGTCCCATAAAAGATCACATTCGTTATCTGAATAAGGTTTATAGGAACTATCCTTTATCTGCCTCAATATCTCTCTGAAGATAATTCTTTTTCTACTAATCCATTTAGGGATGTTGTATTCTTTGATATAGTAGCAAAGAACAAATTTGTCATCTTTTTTTGAATCCACAAAAGAAATAGTTTTATTTATAATCTTTTGATTATTTCCTTCTTTGATATAATTTAGAATAATGCACATATCTAAAAACCACCTCATTCTTCATTTGCTCCTTCTAACAAAATGCTCATAATCTTCTTTTCATTTTCATTTAATTCTTTCTTTTTAATTGTTAAATAATTCTTATAACTTAATAGATTGGTTATTTTATCATTTATTTGAAAAATATCGATTTCAAAAGTATTCTTCTCTATGTTTTCTTGAATTTCTTCTAATTCTTTATCTGTTTGAGATCCGAAGTCTTCAAAGAAGAACTGCGTTGTTAGTGATTGCCAAATAGAATTAAAGACTTCTATTATCTCTTGGATATATTGCCTTTTTTCCTTTTCAAATTCGTTAGAATTAATTATTAATTTAAAAGCACTAATGAAATCGTGATATCTTTGCAAGTAATATGAATATCTTCGGGTTGAGGGTATTTCTAAAAAAAGATCATAGATTACTTTTTCTGTATCTGCTTTAAAGTTATAGTTGTTATACGAGGCATATTCTATTTTATCTTTTAACAAATAAATCTTCATATCTTCGTGCTTTTCGTATTGTTCCTTTTTTTCTTTCCAAGCAATATTGGTATGATTTCCATTTTTTATCTCATTATGAATCTTTTTTAAAATATCACTTGAGTTTTTTGGTTCAGAAACATTATAATCTATTAACATCTGATTGGCATTCTGAGGTTCAACACTTACTGGAAGAACTTTTCCATAATGAAATCTAACAACAGGAAGATTTAGCGAAGGTTCTTTTTTTGCAATTTCTACTGCAATTTTTTGAACAGTAGTTTTGTTTGGGATTTCTCCATTATGGCTATCTTTCCAAGAGTCGATTATTTTTGCTAACAGATACAGACTAAGATTTCTTTTTTCTTTATCTAAGGGTAATCCATAAAAAACAGGGTAATCTGTTCGGATAAAGACTCTTAAATTATTTATCGAAAGAATTTCTCTAACTTTGTTTTCTTTTTTTAAATTTTCCAAGTGTGTATTGATTGTTGTCCAAGTCGATTTAGTAAGTTCGCTCAATTTCTTAATAGATTTAGGTCCTTCTTTAAGATAGGAAAGGATTTCTTCTTGAATCTGTTCTGCGTTTTTTCTATTAACCATAAGAAACCATCCTCCTTTTTTTCATAATATACTAATCTCAAACAACGTTTATAAATCTTCCCATAGTCTAATCCTTATTTTAAGTATATAGTAAACTTTAAATAGTGTCTATACTCTTAGAAATCAAATAAAATGGAGGCAAAAACCAAATGACGATAAGAAGAAGCGTTAAAATCCTTGACAAATTCGACGCCCTCGTTAATGATATTTCAATAGGTCTTCCAGCAGAATTAAATGCACGAAGAAAACAATATGAATACTATCGAGAAAAGCTTTTAACTTTCAAAGTAGTAGACCGTATGGTTTAAATTATACGTCCTACAGGGAAAAATAAAGGCAAAACTATCAACTGCAGACTATCTAAGAAATTCGGATCGATTTATTAATAGTTTGGACTTCTCTGACAAAAATAATTTCGTAATCTCTTCTCACCCCAAATGGTTGAACGTTCACTCTGCATTCTTAACTATTTAGCGTGTATGGCTATGAATGCTGGCAAGGACAGCACTAAATTTCTTTTTAAGGCATGAGAGTACATTGTTTTTAGAATATTTTAAAAAGGATTTTATAAATTACTTCCGTAATTGAAGAATATCCTTTAAACAAAGTTAAAATATAGGATATTAAGAATTTTCAGGTTTATATTATTTTGGTTTTGGGAAATATGTTTTCTAGAATAGGGATTTATTTAAAGGTTTTTTGTAGATTATTATTTTAATGAATGTTTTAGATAAGTTAGTTAAAGGTCTTGATAAATTTTTTGAAGATTATGATCTTCTAAAGGAACATGTTTTAAATAATGTTTTTGATGATTCTACTTTATATTTAGTTGATGATATAGCTAGAAATGGACATTCGGAAGGCAGCAATCTTATCAGAAGAGCTTATCTTGGAATTTTAGGTATTAAATTAGAAATGGATGGAGAGATAAGATTGAAATTAGGGCACCCTATCAATGTTCGTATTGAAGGAGGAAGGGTTTTTAAGAAAGGAGAATCAGTGGATTTAAATTATAAATTAAGAATTTTAGCTAGGGACTTTTCTAGAACTTATATGGATACATTTAGTTTAGGAGAATCTCCTTCTAAGAATATTTTATTATTTGGAGGAGAAATTCACGAGCTTAAAATTTGTGCCAATGAAATGAAGCATTATTTTTCAGAACATAATTATAAACGAAATGTAGAGTTTTTGTTTAAAGAAGGAAGAGTCGAACCAGGAGAAAACGAAGGAGTTTATAATTTAAATCTTGATTATTTTAAAAAAAGAATTTAATCTAGTAAATTTTTAAATTCTTCATTTTTTTTACCTAGAACTTCTTCTAATTCTTTTTCTGAAGCATTAAAGATGTTTTTTAGAGATTTGAATCTTTCTAGAAGTAATTTTGCTTTTTTTGGACCGATGTTTGGAAATCCTTCCAAAATAAATTGTTGATTTTCTTTCTTAGTTTTTTGTCTTTTTGAATGTCTCATAGATATCTCTTTTGATTCTTTTTTTGATAAGACTTGAATATATTTTGCAGTGTCTAAAGAATTTTGGGCAAATATAAATGGAATTTTATAATCTAATGTTGCGGCTAGGAGAAATCCTCTTAATGAGTTTTCATGAAGATTTGCTTGAAGATTGTTAGAATCTTTTTCAATTATTAATAACGCATTAGGATATTTTTGCATGTTTTCTAATTGTTGAAAAATACGCTTATTGATAATGGATGATTTTAAATCTGAAAGAGTTTTTCTTTCTATAATTATATTTTTTAATAAATAATCTCCAATTTCTAATTGTTGGAATTCTATTTCAAAGTTGAGTTTTTCTAATTCAATAGGTACTAATGAATTTCTTTCTCGATTATCAATTATGATTTTTGTTTTTTGAATAGGTTTGGTTCTTTTTTTTGAGAAGATATTTTCGAAAGGCATGGTTTAGCTAAGTTTTTAATAAATATAATGTTTTTGTTTTTTAGTAATCTCTCCCAGCTTCCCAAAGTGTATTTAGAGCAACTTCTTTTTGAATTTGTAATCCCTTTCTAATATTTTTTTCAAGTATATTATATAGTTATATTTTTTTATAGGTATTCCTATTTTTATTGTCGTAATTTTTATTCTTCTTATAGGAAAGGCAACTGATCCTTCATAGTAATGAATGTTGAACTCAGAACCTACTTTTTGAATGGTTTTTGTGATGGTGATTTTTGCAGAGCTAATACGAAATTCATTTTCAGAGGTTAGTAATTTTACTAGCCCATATTTTTAAATAAGATTTATTTATTTAACGCTCGTTGAAATCCGTGGAATTTATTCCATGGTTTTGTCAGCACTGATTTCCACGGCGGTCTCAAAACCATGACAAGTCTCGGCTCATCAGGAATCTTTGATTTCTGAGTGCCATCAAAGACATAAGTCTTCGAGGTTTAAGCCGATGTTAAAAACCCGAAGGGTTTTGTGACATTATTGTTTTTAAGACTTATTTTTGAAGTTATCTAGATTCATATTTCTTTTTTTCATTTGCTCTTTTATATTGTCTAATGTTTTATACATCTTTTTTTCTCTAGCGTTTGAGGCAAAGTAATTTATTTGGTCTCTAGTATTTAGAGTTATTAGGATAAATAGTTTTCCAGGAGCTAATCTTGCAGTTCTTCCCGCTCTTTGTATTTTTCTAATTGCGCTGGGAATGGGTTCATAAAATATTACTGCCGAAACTTCTGGAATATCTAGGCCCTCTTCTCCAATTGAAGTGCAGATTAATGTATTGATGGTGTTTTCTCTAAATTTTTCAATGATTGCTTTTTGTTCTTTTTGAGATAATCCTGAACCTGCTTTTTTAGCTTGTCCTACGAATACCTCAGGTTTTAATTCTGGAATAGATTCAAGTCTTTTTTTAATTGTCGTTGCAGTTTCTCTAAATTGAGTAAATATAATTATTTTAGATTTTTTTTCATCTTTAAATTCTTCTTGAATGACCTTTACTAGTTCTTCAATTTTTGGATGCTCTATTTTATTTTTTAGTAAGTTTTGAAGAGAAAGGTCTGCTGCTTGAAATTCAGGGGATGAAACTAGGGTTTGGACAGCTTTACTTTTCTTCTGAGCGGATTGGTCTTTTAGGTTTTTGAAATATTCATTTAATCCTGAAAGAGTTTGAGTTTCTAATAGCTCTATTGCGTGAGAAATTTTAATTGCAGTAGCAGTTAGAGACATTCCAATCATTGCATGAAAATTGTTAGATGAAATTTGAGATGCTAATCTTGCTTGTAGTTTTAATAATGTAATTTTATTTGCAGGCTCGTGAAGTAGATTTCTTTTTTGTAATTTTTCAACTTTTGAATCGTATATTCTTTTTAATAAAATTTTAATTTCTATAAATTCTTTTGGAAATTCTACTTCTCTTTTTTGAAATTCTAGATGCTGAAGGAAGGATTTTACATCGAGCGAGTCTCTTGAACGGATTTCTATTTCTTCTATATCTAAATGTTCACATATTTGTCTTACTTTTTCAGGTTCTTGTCCTGGAGAAGCAGTTAAACCTAATATTCTAATATGTTGGGCTTGAGATTTGTAATATTTTACAACTTTGGTATAATCATAATTTTTTAAACATCTATGGGCTTCGTCAATTATTAATAGAGAGGTATTGTCTAATTTATAGAGGCATTTTGTTAAATCATTTGCAATACACTGGGGTGTTGAAAATATCACTTCTGAAGTTTGCCATATTTTTTTTCTAGTTTCTGCTGATATTTCGCCAGTGAAGAGTTGTAAATCTGCAAATAGTTCTGAAAGATGTTTTTTAAAATAATCATAATGTTGTTCTACTAAAGGCCTTGTTGGTGCTAGAAATAAGATTTTTTGTGTAGGATGTTCTTTTAACCTATGGATTGTTAATAATAGTGCAATAAGAGTTTTACCTAATCCAGTTGGAAGAACAACTAATGAATTACCTTTTTTCGTAGTTTCGAATATAGCTGTTTGATATTCTCTAGGTTGGATATTTAGAAGAGTCATTTAGATTTTTAGGGTATGTAGTATATAGGTTTTGTTGTTGTTAGATAAATAATGCATAAATGAATAGCAAAATTGATATTGTTGCAAGAGTGAACCACCAGGATCTAGAGCCATAAAATATGTGTGCTCCATCTAATCTTGAGAAAGGCATTAAGTTAGATAATGCATAAAATGTAGAGAATTTTCCAAGCATTAGTAATGTTGAATTTGAAGGAATTAAGAAAAGTATTAATGAAAGAATTAATAAGCTTACTATGCTAGATGCACCTACTAACATAATATGAAAGTCAGTTTGTTCAGTATAGGGGGCAACATGTTGAAACATTTTGACATTCCTTTGAGATTTTTGAGTTGTTTCGTAAGTTAATAGAGTCATTAATTTTATAGATCCTAATGAGAAGAGTGAAAGAATTAATGGGAGAATGATTCCAAATGGGGCTGGAGTTTTTAGAGTATCTTGTATTTTATGTCCCCATCTGGAAACAAACCATGTTTTATGGGTGACGTTTAATTCTAAAAAGTTAGCTGAAATTTTTTTAGAAAATACTGCTATTAATATGATTATTATTGAAGATAAAAAATATTTAGATAAATTTGATAAATTTTGAGAAAATAAATCCTTGAAAGAAATAATTATTGTCAAAGTTATAATCGCTATTAGAATAGGGATTAGTTCTGAAGACGATTTTTGGGTTTCTTTTTTTCTAAGCATAGTATGGAATTGCTTTGAATTTATATAAAGATTGTGTTCTAATCATGTTGTTGCGGAAACGTAATATATAAATACTGGAATAAGTAAGTTTTAGTTATGTTAAGAATAAAAAAGGTTAGCGAAGTGATAGGAAAGTATGTTTATACTTCTGAAGGGGACTATTTTGGACAGATAGAAGAAGTAAGTTTGGTTGATAATAAGGTTGATGGTTGGAGAATTAAGGTTGGACAGAGTTTTACTAGAATAATTGGTGGGGCTAAAGGGGTAGTTATTCCTCATCAGTTTGTCAAGTCTATTGGAGATATATTCATAGTTAATAAAGCCTCGTTGCCTTCTGGGAACGAAGAGGTTGGTGTGGCTGAGCTTGGAAGCACAGGTGCTGACGATTTGATGTAATTAGGTAAATTTATATAGTAAAATTTGAGTTTATTTATATGTCTGATAAATATTATTCGGAAGGAGTTTTAGAGTCTACGCGTTCAATTTTAGAAGATTTTGTTAGAATTTATGATGAAAGAATTTCTAAAGATGATTTGGATAGGGCTAGAGCAGAGTTTATGTGTTTATTAGGAAATGCAAATTATTCATTTTTTAGGAATGGGATGCTGAAATTGGGAAATTCTGTTTTTGTTGGAAAAGTTGAGGCGTTGGTACATTCTTTTGATGAAGGATCTTCAAGAGGGATTAAACTAATGAGTCGAAGTTTAATGGCTTATATTAAACATGAAGAAATGAAAAAGAATATTAGAGAATAAAAATATTTTCGAGGAGAATATTTAAATAGGATTGAGTTTTAATTTAATAATGGTGGAAACAATTTTTTCAACTCCTTTAGCGCAAGTTGCTTTAATATTTGTTCTCGTTTTTACAGTAGTTTTTGCCGTATTGCAAAAGTCAGGAGTGTTAGGAAAAGAAAAGAGGCAGATTGATGCTTTAGTTTCTTTGGCAATTGGATTGATAATTATTTCAGTAGGATATGCTATAGCTATAATAAGTAATTTGATCCCCTTCTTGGCAGTTAGTTTAATTGTTATATTCGTATTTATGGTTTTAATGGGTGCTTTCTTTAAAGATGGAGATTTTAAGTTACCCAAGGGAGTTGAAACTACTGGAGTTGTTCTTGCTTTTGTTGCAGTAGTTATTGCAGTTTTGTATTTTACAGGAGCTTGGCAATCTTTGCAGGAATTGTTTATTAGTGATGTTTCTAATTTAGTTGCTAATGTTATTATCGTAGTCGTAGTTATTGTTGCACTTGCCGCAGTTATATTTGGCGGTAAGAAGGGCGGAGATAAGAAAGATTAATCTTTTATATGATTTTTAACGCTCGTAGGAATGAATCACTTCAGGAGTTAAATGTAATCTGTCTAAATCAATAGTGATGTTGTAGGCCTTTTCTAAAGAGCACTATTTTTTTCTATATTTCCTTTTGCTTCTTCTAAGTTGTTCGCATTTACATGGAGATAATTGACTTCCATACCCCAATCTAAGGTTGTACTGAAAGTTAAACCTTGTTCTCTTAGTCGCTTTTCTAATTTTTCATCTCTAACAAAATGGGGATTATTAGCGCTTTTTACACCACAAGAAACACTCATATATTCAGTCATAAAAAAGAAGACTCCCTTTTATTTATAAGGATTTCGGAGTTTTATTCTTTATCTCTTTTTAACGCTCGTTGAAATCAGTGAAATTTATTCCATGGTTTTGTCAGCGCTGATTTCCACGGCGGTCTCAAAACCATGACAAGCCTCGGCTCATCAGGAATCTTTGATTTCTGAGTGCCGTCAAAGACATAAGTCTTTGAGGTTTAAACAGAGGTTAAAAACCCGAAGGGTTTTGCGACTTTAACAAGGTATATTTAGCGAAACATATATAAATCTGATTTTGGTAATTGTTGTATGGTGGTAGATATTCAATCTGTTTTATTAGAGTGGCAGTTTTCAGGTATAACTCCTATTATTCTTCCAGGTTTGATGTTATTTGCAATAATATTTGGAATATTAAGCACCACTAGAGTTTTTGGAAGTAATAAGGGAGTTCATATTGTTATTGCTCTTGCGGCTTCGATTATTGCAGTTAGTTCTCCAAGAGTTCAGGATTTCTTTTTAGCTTCATTTGAAAGAGCAGGAATTGCTTTGGCGGTTTTAATGATTATAGTTATATTAACTGCATTGTTTATTCCTGATGCGCATAAGCAAGGATGGGCTATAGCATTTTATTCTATAGGGGGAATTGCGGCAATGTTTGTAGTGTTTAATTCATTTGCAGAGTTTAGCTTTTTCAATTCTAGCTTTTGGCATGAATGGGGTGCAATGGTGGTAGGTTCATTATTGATTGTAGGCGTGATTATTGCAGTAGCAGTTAGTGGTAATAAGGGTGATAAGAAGCCAACCGATGCAAAGTTTAGTGGCTGGCATCCTGAAAAATGAGTGTTGTAGATTTATCTTCTTTTGCAGATTTTTTACCAATCTTTAGCTTTTTAATTGTTCTCTTAGTAGTTTATGCAGTTTTGCATAAAACTGGAATTTTCGAAGGTAAACTTATTCAAGCAGTTATTGCAATTTTAATGGCTGTCGTTTTTATTACTTTTAGAGGCGGAAGAGAGTATTTGGAGAATGTAGTTCCTTGGTTTGCTATTTTGATAATGAGCTTGTTTTTTGTTTTAGTTTTAATGGCCTTTGTAGGTAAGGACGTTTCTTCTATGGGGAAGGGTTTGGGAATGTTTTTCGTGATTGCATTGGTGCTTGTTTTTATTATTTCAGCAATAGTTGTATTTTCAGGAGATGTTAGTAGTTTATATTCTAGGCTTAGAGAGTCTTCTAGTGTTTATGGTGCTGTTGTTTTGGTTGTTGTGGCTGGATTGGTTGGTTGGGTATTAGTTAAGGGTAAATAGAATTAAAATCTAGATATCTCTTTATCTAATTGATTTTTCCATTCATTTAATGAGTAAGTATATCTATTTTTTCTAAATACTTCATCACACATTAAATAAACTTTTTTTAGAGTCCTTCTATCTCCCTTAATCATAATTTTCTTTATAAGTTTTAATAATTTTTTAGAATTTAATGGTAGTTTATTAAGAGGCCAGTTTGTTAATTCCCAGTCTAAATGTTTATAATAAGGCAAGCTTCTGCCATCATGCAGACAGAATAATGATTTTAACAAAGGCTCGATACTTCTATTGGCTTCCATTCTTGCAGCCAGTTTGTTTTTATCTCTCCAACATTTTAAAGAACGATAAGTTGAATTTAAATATGCACCCAGATATCCTTCGATATAATCTTTTCTTCTCTCCTTCCTTATTTTAGACCTTATATCGAGAATTTTTTGAATTTCTCCATTTCTATCTATTATTGCTTTAATATGTGCAAAACCATATAATTGCCATTCAGGAAAATTTAAATCTTTAAATTATTTAAGAGTCATTATAGAGAAGTCAAACTCTTCATTCCAGGGATATTTTTTCTCATATTTAGATTTCATTCCATTCTTGACAATTAAATATACATCATAATCTGAATATTTTGTAAAAAATCCTTTACCTCTACCGCCTCCTAAAAATAATCCCAATATATTAGTGTCTTTTTTTGATTCCTTTAAGATTTGGTTGAATTTTTCTTCTTTTAAATGACTGTTTAGATCCAGGATGTAGTTTATATATTCGACTTTTTTAGCAGGTAAAGTTATTCCTTTTTAATTGATTTTGAAGATATAGCGTTAAATGATTTTTGAGTTTCTTGTAATTCAGTTTTTAGATCTGAGACGTTAGACATATATTCTCCGACTTTTTGCAATATTGATAATTGTAGTTTATCAAGTATTTTTTCTATTCTTTTTAGACGTTCATCTAGGTGTTCTATTTTAGAATCAATTGAGTTCTTGAAATCAATTATTTTTTCAATGTCTTGTTTAAGATTGTGTAATTTTTCATTCACTATTTGTTCTGAAATTTCTGCAATGGTGTCTGTTCCAGGAGAATAAGATGTATCTTGATAATTATATTGCTGTTGTGGAGCGTTTTGTTGGTAATTTGTAGGTTCTTGATATTGGGTATAGTTTTCTTGGTATTCTTCTGCACCTGGAGAATTGCCTTGTGAGTAATTAGTTTCTGGAGCACTTTGAGGGTTTAATAATGAAGGTTGCATTCCTTCTGAAGATTCGGTTGTTGCTGATGAATTTTGAGGTTCAAAACTTTTAGGTTGGCGTTCTTGAGAACCTGAAACTGCGCTCTTTATTTTTGATTGTCCTAGAGAATCATATATTTCTTGTTGACTATATCCTAAAGATTTTAATGCGTTGACTATTTCCGCATCTGATTTTCCTTCAGCTTGCATTCTATTGATTTCGTCTTTTGCAGTCATAGTTAGTTTTTCCTGAACATATCAAATTGTCTTTGCAACATAAGAAGTTCTTCTTTTCTAGCACCTAGATTTAATTGTTCAGTGATGTTTTTTAATATTTCCTTTATTCTAAGGTTTTCTTCTTTTAATATGAAAGTTGTTTTTTTGAGTTCTTGAATTTCTCTAAAGTTTTTCTCTCTTTCTTCTATTAAACTTTTACCCACAAGTAGAATCCTTTCTTTTACGAGACGTTGTTTTTCTTCAAGGTCTCTCATTCTCGTATTAATTTCAATAGCAGGATCTTGTTGTATATACTCCTCTTCCATTTTTTAATTAGTTAAAAGGAGTTTAAAATTGTTTGTGTCGAGTATGGAAATGTATTTAATTGAGGAATTGTTGATTTAATTTATGAGGTTTGTAAAGAGGATAATATGATATTTAAGGAAGGTACGGCACTTTATACGAGTGAGATTGAAAGGAATGAGGGTGAAGCAGTTTTATATGTTAATTATTTGAATGCCCCATTTGTACCTTCAATTGCTGAAAACTCTTCTGATATGTCTAGAGTAGTTGGACTATTAGAAGAAAATCCGCAAATTTCTAGAGTCGTGTTTGTTCAACAGAGAAATTATAGTTATAATTCGGAGCAAATAAGTCTTTTGAGTGAGATTGCGAGTTTACATACTTATCTTACGAAGAAGGAAGATATTTTGTCTGTTAGAAAGTTGAATATGTATGGCAGTGTTTCAGATGTTTATAATGATTTGAACTATTTGTTGATGTTGTTGCAACAAGATCCTTTGTTTTGTTATGCTGAGCTTAAGAATAGAATTAAACAATTGAAAGGGCAGTTGAACGATGGAGAAGTTAATAATGTTTCAGGTTTACATTCATATATTAGATTATTAGAGCATTTTTTTGATTTAGTTAAGGAAACTAAATTGGTTAAGAGTTGTTTAACTGAACTAGGTGCATATAGTGGGAAGAGTAGAGAATTATATAAAAAAGTGTTTAAACCAGATATTTTGCCTAATTTTACATTTACTAGATTAGTGGCACATTTGCCTGAAAATGCAGAGTTGATTGATCAGTATGAAATTAAAGGAGATTTTGAGAGAGCTACAGTAACTATTTTGAAGAAAGAAGGAGATTCTAAATTTATTTATCATATAATGCCTCCAGAGTATTCTCTGTCTGAAGAGCACCATATGCTGTTAAATCTGGCAAGAAATGTGCTAATTGAACATAGGCCCAAGGCTGAAGAGTTTACAGATCCTGAGAAAACTAGAAATATATTTTTTAATGTGGCTAAAGATTTATTGGGAGAGTTATCTAAGAATAGAAATGTTGATTTGAGTTATGATGAATTGCAAGTATTATCTAGAATTTTAGTTAGATATACTATAGGATATGGTTTGATTGAGATTTTATTGCTAGATAGAGAAATTCAAGATATTGTTTTGAATGCACCTATTGCACAGAATCCAATTTATGTTCGGCATGGAAAACATGATGAGTGCGTAACTAATATTATTCCGAGTTATCAAGATGCAGATTCATGGGCGGCTAAATTGAGATTACAATCTGGAAGGCCTTTAGACGAAGCTAATCCTGTATTGGATAGTGATTTAGTTTTTGGAGGGATACGTGCGAGAATTGCAGCAATTAAAGAGCCATTATCTCCTGCAGGATTAGCTTATGCATTAAGAAGGCATAGAGATGATCCTTGGACTTTGCCTTTGTTTATTAAAAATAAAATGATGAATTCTTTTGCAGCAGGTTTATTGAGCTTTTTTATAGATGGGAATAGAAGTTTAATTGTTGCTGGAACTAGGTCGAGTGGTAAGACTTCACTTTTGGGAAGTTTAATGCTCGAGATTTTATCTAAAGTTAGAATAATTACTGTTGAAGATACTTTAGAATTGAGTGTCGATGCTATGAGAAAATTGGGATATGATATTTTAAGAATGAAAGTTAGAAGTGCATTAGTTTCAGGAGGTAATGAAATTGAAGCTTCTGAAGGAATAAGAACTAGTTTAAGATTAGGAGATAGCGCATTGATTGTTGGGGAAATTAGATCTTTAGAAGCGAAGTCGTTATATGAAGCTATGAGGGTAGGAGCATTGGCTAATGTAGTTGCAGGAACAATTCATGGAGATTCACCTTATGGTGTGTATGATAGGGTTGTTAATGATTTAGAAGTTCCTAAAACTAGCTTTAAGGCAACTGATATAATTATAGTTACTAATCCTGTTAGAAGTGCGGATGGGTTGAGATCTGTTAGGAGAATTGTGAGTGTTAGCGAGGTTAGGAAGCATTGGACTACTGATCCTTTAGAAGAAGGTGGATTTGTAGATCTTTTGAAATATAATGTTGAAACAGATGAACTGGAGCCAACTCCAGATTTAATTAATGGAGATTCTCAAATTATTAAGAACATTGCTTCTAATGTTAAAGGGTGGGCTGGAAATTGGGATGCTGTTTATGATAATATTGTTTTAAGAGGAATGATTAAGCAAGAGATTGTAGATTTTGCTGAGAAATTAAAAAGACCAGATTTATTGGAAGCTAAGTTTTGTGTTTTAGCGAATAATATGTTTCATAGTATAAGTGCAGAAGTTAGAGAAGAATATGGGTTGCCTTTAAAGGAATATGTTTTTCCAAGATGGAAGAAATGGATTGGGAAGTTTGTCGGAGGTTAGAGATAATTTTCGAGTTTATTAATATTCGTTGAAAATCTTCAATCTTTAGATTGGAGTTTCTCGTTGTAGATTTTTCTCGGTAATCACAAAACCATGAGCAAATTCAATATCTCAAAAACAAATTTTTTGAGGCATATTGAAAATAAGGTTTTCAAAGTTTTAAGGTGGAGTTAAAATCTGAAGGCTTTTGTGATATATGTTTAACCAACGCTAGTCAATACTAAAGAAGATAATAGAGTTAGGGCGATTGTCGAGATTAAAGCAGTGGCTAGATATAATAATAGACCCACTTTTAGGTATCTTGCTGTTTCGTTCTTTTCTCTTAGAGAGTCTTTTGCTGAATCTATAGTGACTAATGCTTTAGTTAGAATTATTATTATTTGAATGATGTAAATTCCAATTACTATTTGAAGGAAGTAAGGAGGGATCATTTCTTTTACTTTAAATATTTCTAATATATTGGATAGTGAGCCGATTCCTGATGTGCTTCCTGCAACATCGCTGAGATTTTCTAATTTAGAAAGAATTGAGGTTATCATTGCGGCTAGACCTACGACTATTCCAGATAGTAGAGGAGCTAAGAAAGTCATGTTCGATTTCATATCTGAAACTATTTCGGCTAATAAGTCTTTAAGACGATTATTTATTTTTTGAATGTTTTTTACATATTCTGAAATCGACATTAAAGATTGAGCAGCCACTCTTAATCCCTTTTTGACTGATTCGATTAGTATTTTCATAGATGTCGAGATTAATGCAGAAGGATAGTAGATTATTGCACCTCTTTTTCTATCAAATATTGCACTTTCTAAAGACATCCCCATTTGCTGAACATTTTGATTAACTAGTGCAAAGAAACTTTGAGTTTTTTGACCTTTAGTAGAAGAGGCTACTCTTGCAAAAGCTATTTCTGCAGGGATGCCATCTCCCAATCTATTACTTAATTGAAATAGGGAGTTTGTGAATTCTTGTTCTAAGATTTTAGTGTCTTCTCTAGATTGGATTAATGAATTTGTTTTTAGATAATATACTCTTGAAATGTATAATCCAATTCCCAAGGGAATGAATAGGCTAAGAACTATTCCTAGTAGTCCGAATGGTCCTACAAGGTTTCCGTTTAGACAATTAACCGAATTGGTACTACATTTGAATTCGAATAGTTTTATTTCTTTTAAGAATGGAAGTCCTAATTCTCCAAAAGTATAATCTGATTTTAGACCTAGTGATGAAGTGAAAGCAGAAATTTGGAATAAGAATGGAATTGTTCCAATTAAAATTAGAGGGATTAAAATCCATAAGGAAGAGATCCAGGGTTTTCTAGAGGTGTATGTTTCATATTGAGGATTTAGTTCTAATATTGATGATTCTCCATGACCTCCAGGACGTTTTAGTAAGACTGTAGTGGTTAGATACCATACAAAAAACGGAATTATTAAATTGAATAAAATTAATATATGATACCATTTTATTAGCCCTCCTAGAAGAGTAGATGCAAGAGGCAGAAGAGCGAGAGCCAAGGTTGGAAGAATTATTCCTAACATATAGATATTTGTCAAGGGTGAACGAATTTCTCGGGAGTACTTTAACATTTTTTCATATACTCCATCAAGAATAATTTGTAATGATTTTTCTAGAGTTTGAATTCTTCTATTTTCTGAAGATTCATACAAACTAGATTCTATTAAATGCATAGCTTCTACAAATTCTGGAGAGTAATCAGACCAGCATTCTAGATAACTATCTAATGCTTGTTTTATAGTTGAGAATTTTCCAATTTCAACATCATAGAATATTTTGTTTAAATCTAGAGCTAATGGACCTTCTAAATGCTGAGCAGCAAATTTTATTGCTCTTTCTAGATTGGATGTGTGTTTCATATAAACTACTAAGTATAGGATTGCTGGAACCATTTGAGAAGAGGCACTAAGTTTCCAAGCATTGGCTAATCTTTCAGGGAAGGTGTATGTGTAATAGAAAATAAAAATTGAAGCTATAAATCCCAAAAAGAAAAATAATAAAGGCACTGAATCAGTTATGAAAAATATTGCTAGCGATGCTAAAAAGCTCAAGAATATGGTTGTTAATAGAGCCATTATTGAGAGAGTGAGTGCTTGACTTGGAGTTACATCAATATGTGCTGCGTTAAGATGATTTTCTATTTTGATTTTATCTTTTTCAGCTACTTTTATTTTGATTATATTTCCTAGAGACTTTGCCCATTTTTCATATTTAGAAATTTCAGGAAGAGTATCTTTTTTGAATTGGATATACTCTTTTGAATATAGGTCTTGAGACATTTGTTTTTCTATTTTTGAAGAATATTTTTTCAGGATATATTTTGTTTCAGGGCTAAATCTAGGCATTTTGTAAACTCTTTTTATTTAAGAATTAAGAGGATTAATGTTATAAATTGTTTGTTTTTATGTCAAGATTGATTATGCAGAAAAATACCTACTAAAGTTATCGGATAAATACAATCTTGAGCATCCAAAAAACTAACCCTCCTCTCATTTTAGTGTGTTGTAAACTCAAAGTTTTTTTTATTTTAACGCTCGTTGAAATCCTTGGAATTTATTCCATGGTTTTGTCAGCACTGATTTCCACGGCGGTCTCAAAACCATGACAAGTCTCGGCTCATCAGGAATCTTTGATTTCTGAGTGCCATCAAAGACATAAGTCTTCGAGGTTTAAGCCGAGGTTAAAAACTTGAAGGGTTTTGTGACTTATAAATTATTGAGTGAGCAAAGCTTATTAAGGAAAAAGTTCTTTTTAGAGAGATGAGTGTGAAAGGAAAAAAAGGTTTTTTCGGTATAGAAAGTTTAGCAGGATGGATTTTGGCAATTGCAGGATTAGTTATTCTTTTGATTCTATCTTTTATATTAAGTGATAAGGGAGATGGAGCATTAAATTATATTAAAAATTTATTGAGGTTTGGGAGATGATTTTTGTGAAAAAAGGAGAAGTGAAATATTTAATGGCGATAGTTTTGACTGTTTTTTTCTTAATCGTGTTACTATCTGGAACTTGGGCAATTTACACAGGAAATATCTTTCCTTTTTTCAAGAATATAAATAATTTTAATCAGACAGTGAATGTTGAGGGAGATTTGATTAGAATTCGATATGATTTGTCTGAAGATAAGATAAATTATTATGATGGTGTTGAATGGAAAGATTTTAATGAAAATGGTTTGAAATTTAAAGATATAAGTTTAGAGAAAGATAAATTGAAAGAAGATTTTGAGAAGTATTATTATGATTCAATTTCTAGGAAATATGATGGCGATATTTTTGATTATCAATTTGATCCAAAACAAAATGGGGATGTGTTTGTACATTTATATCCTTTATTCACTGGAGAAGGTAGCGAAAGAGTTATGTGGGAGGCAATTAAGCATGATAATACTTGGGTAGAAATTAGGGCAAATGGGGTAGATAGCGGTTTTTGGTTACAAGCTGGTAAATTGTATAGGGTAGATTCAAATGTTCGAGTAGGACATTTAGATAATGGGGTTATTAAGCTAGAAGAGGGTGTTGAGGAGAGATTAATGAAGTTAAGAGAAGTGAGTAATGTTAAATTAGAAGAAATTGAATTAGTTAAGAAAATGAATAATTTAGTTTTGGATGACTTATTGCTTTCAAAGAGGTTCATATTAAGTGCAGATAATAAATTATTGGACCAAGATGGAAATGATTTGAATGAGGTAAGCGTTCTTAAAGCGATTGAATGGAGAGATTCTATTTTTTATAAGAGTATGAATGTTAGGTATTTAGATTCTGAGGGTAATTTAGTAGATGATAAATATGCTTGTGTGAAAAAGTTTAATGATGATGAATTAGTGATTCTTGATTTGAATAATTTTGTCGATAAAGGGGCGAAATGTTAAGATGTTTTTGAAAGGAAAAAAAGGATTTCAGATTGATAGTGTTTTAGGATATATTCTATGGATTGTTTTTGCCATTATTTTAGGATATATTGTTTTTAGAATTACAGGATTTGCAAATTAGTAATTGTTATAAATGTAGAAATCGTTTGTTTTTGATGAAGAGTGATTGTAAAAGAGCAGTGGCTAATGAGAGTTTAGTCTATATTATCTTGGGATTAGCGGGCTTTTTTATTATAGGAGTATTGATATTTAATTTTTATAATTCTGATGCTGGAACTGGCAATAGCGATGTATGTCATTTGTCTGTTATAACTAGAGCTACTTCTCCTGAAGCTACTCAGAATTATGTACCTTTAAAATGTCAGACTCAAAAAGTTTGTATAAATGATGGAACTGGCAAATGCGATTATTCTTTCGCAGGCGAGAAAATTAGTGAAGTAAAAGTAGATTCTAAGGATCAGGATGAAGTAGCTAGAGAAATTGAAAGAGTTAGTGCAGAAGCAATGTATGATTGTTGGAATATGATGGGTGAAGGAAGATTAGATTTACAAGAGAGTTTATCTAAGAAAGGAGGATTTGAAAGTGCTAAATCTATGTGTGTTATTTGTAATAGAATTGCTTTAGATTTAGATAAGGATAAAGAATCAGGAGTGTTATCTAAAGTCAATTTAGAGAGTTATTTGAAAGGTCATCAAATTCCTGGAAGTGAAAAGACTTATTTGCAAGCGTTTACAGATGAGAGTATTAATTCTTATCAGCATGTTGATTTGACTGCTCTCAAAGATGATTTGAAATATAATGAAAATGAGGCCATTAGTTTGGTTTCTAGTAATCATGAAAGTGCAGTTGTGTTTATGCAAATAAAGACGGCTAGTGTTGATGAAGTTCTTGAAAATTTAGGAAAAGCAGGATTAACTATCGTTGGAGGGACATTGGTAAGCGTTCCTACTTTGGCATTGAGTGGAGCAAAATATGTTATGTTTAGCGCAGTTGGAGCTGGAGCGACTTTGGCAGGGGCAGGGACGGTAGCAGGGTTTGCATGGTATAATGTTGAAAAGGGACAGAGTTTAGCAATTCAACATTGTGGAGATTTAACTTCTTCTGATGGGCAGGCTAGAAAAGGATGTTCAGTTGTGCAAGTAGTCCCTTATGATGCAAAAGAATTGAATAAAATTTGTGGAGTGATTGAGAGTGCACCATGATAAATAAAAAAGGGCTTTTGTTAAATACTGTTTTGAGGATTTTGTTAGCGGTAATTGTCTTAGCTGGATTTATTTATGTCGGGGGGAAGCTGTATGGTGCAGTTACTAGTGGAGAGGAAGATAATGCTCAGAGCACTATTGTGCAAGTAAGTTCTAAAATTGATGCTTTAATTAGTTTAGATGTTAAGGAAAGTAAGTTTTCAGTTCAAAGACCTTGTAAGGAAAATAATTGTGATTGGATTATTCAAGGATGGAGTGTTTCTGATGGAAGCAGGCCTGATAGATGTTATGCTGAAAGTTGTATTTGTATTTGTAAAGGAGTCGGTGCAGAATATTGTCAGAATACAAGAACTGGATTTTGTAGGAGTGTTGATAGAGACAATGTAGTAGTTGTAGGGGAAGCTAGTTTACCTGAATATGGTTTAGCAGTAGGAATAGATTCTTTTCCAGTCCCCGAAGGAAATAAAATTATTGAAAGAAGTTTTATTGATTTTAAAGATTCTTTTATCGAATTAGAGGTTAGTGTTTCCGAGGATTCTGTAAAATTAAAAAATTTTATCTCTAAAGGGGGAAATTAAATTGAATAAGAGAGGTGCTGAGATTTTAACTGTAACAGTAATATTAATTATATTCTTAGTTGTTTTGTCTTTATCCGGATTGTTGTATTCTTCGATTCATTTGAAAAATGGTTCATTTTTTTGGGAAGATTATTATGCTAAAGAAATTTCTAAAGTAATAGATTTGGCTTCTCCAGGAGATGAATTGACGATAGATGTTCAAAATGCAATGGTTTTAGCTCATAAAAATGGGTTGAAGAATTTAAACAATATCGTTAGATTCGATGGCGCCAATAATGAAGTTATTGTTAGATTGGGTGAAAATAAAGAAACTAGATTTGAATATTTTAATGATGTTTCTATTGTAAATCCTAGAATTGAATTTGCCGATGATGGAGAAAATAATGTTTTGAAATTTAGTCTTGTTTCAAGAGAGAGTTTAGGATGAGATATTTAATGAATAAAAGAGGAGAACAAGATGTTGAAACTGATAAATGGATTTTGATCGTTATTCCATTGTTTATGTTAATAGCTTTTAGTTTTGCGATAGGTTTGGGGCAAGGATTATTTTTTGGAGAAGATTATGAATTTAGAAATGTTGAAGCTCAGATTTTAAATTTGAAAGTTAAGGATTGTATTTCTAATAACCTATATGAAAATATTTGGGCAGATTTTTATAAGGTTTGTAACTTGAATGAAAAAGTCTTAAAGGAAAGATTAGAAGAAGTTAAATTAAATATTATGGTTTGTGAAGGAGAGTGTAATTCTGGAAAAGAAGTGTTTAGACTTGGAAGCGATTTTACTTCTTGTGATTTAGATGGAAAGAATGAGAATTATAAAAAATGTTATAAGGACAAATTTATAAAAAATGGGAAAAGTTTTGAAATTTGGACTGGAAGTAATCATGTTTCAAGGAGGACAAATGCATAATAGAAAAGGGGTTATTGGATTTAGTATAGTTAGTTTTGTTTCTTTGATTGCTACGATATTTATAATTGGAATATTTTTATTTTTATCTTTTACATTATCTAAGACTAAAGGTATTGATTTAGGAGATTCAGAATGTTTGTCTTGTGGTTTTGATAATCCGGATTTGTTGTTTAAAAGTATTGATGTGGATGGAAAAGGAGAAGTGTTAGTTGGAGAATTTTTAATGATGTATCACAGAGGAGGTATTTCTAATTTTATGGTTGAAAGTCAACTTAAGAAATTAGTCGATAAATACAATTCTTGCTTAATTTTAGGACATGATTCTAAGAGTTTTCAAGGGATTTGGGATGGTGCACTTACTGGAAGCCAATATAAGTATTTACAGGATGATTTCTTTTTAGAATTTTCAAAGGATTATGTTCGAGTTGGAAGTTATAGTGAATTTAGGGCCAAGTTTAGTGAATATGATAAGAAAGGATTATTGAAAAAGGGAATCTTCTTCGGAAGAGATGGTGAAAAAATTTATACTATGTCTTATTATGGAGGGTGTTTAAATGATTAATAAAAAAGGACAGATTGCTATGGCATTATTAGTGGCTGTGTTTTTAGTAGTTAGTTTAGTTACCTTGGGAGCTTTTGTTTATTTTGATAAAGATATTAAGGTGCAGAGCGGAGAGTTAAGTCAAGTTATTCAAGAGAAAGAGTTTGTGAATGATTATGTTTATTGGAAAGCAATTTCTATTGGCAAGGAAGTTGTTAAGAAAGGTCAATCTGAAAATAGAAAAGTAGGTATTAAAGATTACCAAGAATTTGCTAAAGATAAGAATTATGGGGTTAAAGGTGCAGAAGATTTCTTTTCTAAGGTTGAAAATGGAGAATTTATTTTCGAATTTGAAGATGGAAAGTATAATTTTGAAATGAAAAAGGTTAGAATTGTCGGAGATAAAGGTTTGAATGTTATTTCAAGTAATAGGGATTTGAAATTTAGTTTGGATTAAAAGACATAAGATTTATAAATGTAAATGAATTGTATTTATTATGTTTAATAAAAAGGGGCAAGAGGGGATTACATTAGGAACTTTGCTTTTGATAATTTTAGGAGTTGTAGTTGTTGTAGTAATTATTATTGGTGCTACTAGTGGATTTGATTTTGTATTTAGTAAGTTTAAATTAGCTCCAGGACAGAGTTTAGAGGCTAAGACTCAAGCATGTATTGTTGCTGCTAAGACCAATTTGAATGCTGATTTTTGTAGAGAATTTGATGAAGTTGAGATTGCAGGGGCTAATCAATATGTAAGTTGTAATTTTGATTCTATTAAGTCGGCAGTTGCTAAAGCTGAAGGAGTTACTAAGACTCCAGATTGCGATCCTACAATTGAGATGAATGATCAAATCGTTTTCTGTGAGAACTTGAATAAAGAAGGCAAGGTTAGTAATTCTGTAAATATTAATAGTTTTGAGTGTAAAAAAGCTTAGGTATTTTTTGGGGGATTGGGACAGGATTAACTAAATTATAATCTAAATAAGTTATGCCAAATTGCTCTGACAAAGAGAGCAGTGTCTATTCTATCTGCTCTCTTCTGCCTAACATTCCAACCAAACATTTTCTTATCT
>Ga0210057_1000968_pt1 | contig 45296 bp, 42 predicted proteins | sample CryGeyCG2114_010_2_FD_183968 | JGI IMG/M metagenome (GOLD analysis project Ga0210057, IMG submission 183968) | Groundwater microbial communities from aquifer - Crystal Geyser CG10_big_fil_rev_8/21/14_0.10 (SPAdes) (version 2) | ecosystem: Environmental > Aquatic > Deep subsurface > Groundwater ...
GAAGAGTTTGTTGATTACCATGTTAATCTTCTTTTTGACAATATGACAGTTTTTAACGAAGAGATGAGGGAATACTTAACCTTCTACAACACAAAACGAGTTCATTGGGCCTTCAAGAACAAGCTGACGCCGTTTGAAGTTTTGTTAAGGTCGGAGTATTATGTTTCTAAATTATCAGGAGAGTGCAAAAATAGGTGGACTCAATCATGGTCTTGACTTTTGGGGGGTTAAGAGATAAGATAATAGCAAATAAAAAAGCCCTTGGGGGCTTTTTTAATTAGAAGAAATCAGGTAAGATAAAGATATTGCATCCCGTTAGAGATTCGGTATAAAATAAGTTAGTTTATTTTAGGTACGAAAGAGCGGGAATAATATATTATTAAATTTAATTGAAGGTCGTTTGTCTTAAGGCAAACTATCTCTAACGGGATGAAAAAATTTATAAATTATATAAAAGATACGAGAGCTGAATTAAAGCATGTGTCTTGGCCAACTAAGAAGCAGTCAATTTGGTTTACTGCGATTGTTATTGTTGTTTCTTTAATTGTTTCGTTTTTTTTAGGTCTTTTTGATTTCATCTTTTCACTTGGTTTAGATAATCTTATTTTCAAATAAAAAAATGTCAAAACAAGAAGAAAATGCAAAAAGGAATTGGTATGCAGTTCACACCTATGTGGGTTATGAAAATGCTGTCGTCCGAAATTTGAAACAAAGGATAGACTCTTTTGGTATGGAAGATAAGATTTTTGATGTGATTGTTCCTATGGAAAAAAAGATTAAAATTAAAAATGGGAAAAGAGTTGAAATTGAAGACAAGATTTATCCCGGTTATGTTTTAGTAGATATGATTGTGACTGACGATTCTTGGTATGTAGTTAGAAACACTCCCCGCATTACTGGGTTTGTCGGTGCTGGGATTAATCCCGTTCCTGTGGATGAGGAAGAGATGTTAGAATTAAGAAGGAGAATGGATTCTGATTCCACTAAACATTCAATAGATATCCAGTTGGGCGATTTGATTATTGTGATGGATGGTCCCTTTAAAGATACAGAGGGAAAAGTTAGCGAAGTTGATGAAGAAAGAGGAAAAATCAAGGTGATGGTGTCAATGTTTGGTCGCGAGACACCGGTAGAACTTGATCCATTACAAGTTAAGAAGGTTTAGAAAAATAAGGAGCGAAAGCGACTATATTTTTCTTAACCCAGTTAAATTGAATTTTGTAAAAATTCAAATCAGATTTTTGGAGATTTTCCAAAAAGATGATATTTAATCTGGGTGGTTAGATTTCAAAAGAGAGTTCGAATGCTTCTAAAATATTGAAAATATTTTTTTCGGACGGTGAGAAAGAGGATTAATAAGAAAATAAGGAGTAGTGAGTTAGTAAAATAACACCAGTGAAATATTATTTAATTTTTAACAAAAATTAAATAATTCAAATTTCAAAGAAATTTGAATTTCACGGGGTCATATTTTTCTAATTCGCTTCGCTCATAAGAAAAATATATAAGCTTATATATTTTTCTCTTCGGATTATGTAGAAATACTTATTGTTATAATCATTTCTACAAATCCTCATTTAAAAAATATGAAAGAAATAATCAAAAAAATTAAATTACAGATTGAGGCAGGGAAGGCTAACCCAGCTCCACCTTTGGGACCAGCTTTGGGACAAGCGGGAGTAAATATTGGCGAGTTTGTAAATCAGTTTAATGAAAAAACTAGAGAGATGATGGGGGATATTGTGCCTGTTGTTATTTCGGTTTATGAAGACAGAAGTTTTAGTTTTGTGACTAAAACACCTCCCGCTTCACAATTGATATTAAAAGCGATTGGTCAGAAAAAGGGCTCTGGTAAAAATTTAATAAAAAGAGCCGGAACTCTCACTAAAAACCAAATCAAAGAAATTGCTGAGACGAAAATGGTTGACTTAAATGCTAATAATATAGAAGCAGCCGTGAAAATTATTGAAGGGACGGCTAAATCAATGGGAGTGGAAGTAAAATAATTTCAAATTTGGTGTATTTCTTCGTCAACTTCAGAAAAATTTTCTTCACCGTATGTTCAATGCGGCTCAAAGAATTTTTCCTTGTTTTCTCGAACTGCACTCAAATTTGAAATTATTTTGAAACAAAATAGAAAATAAAAATGAACGGCTCAGCTTCGCTGAGCCGTTCATTTTTAATTTACTTGAAGTTTAACTCGATTTCAGGTATATCTAAGACAGTTTGTTTTTTGAAAAAATAAATAAACAATAACTAAAAAAAACTTAGCAATTGGATTGCTAAGTGATGAAAGGAGAGAAAAAATGCCTTATTATCAGCTGGAATGGCAGACCGTGGTGGATATGGAGGGTGTAAAGGTTACCCTTAATTATGCTAAAGGGATTATCATCAACAAAAACGAGGAAAATCCAGATGAGGTAGCTCGACAGGAAGCACAAAAGATCTTTGAGGGTCTTTCGGAATTTTCGGCTACCTTGAAAAAGGTAGTCCATCTTTTTCAAAAGAAAGAATTTTAAGAAAAGGAGGAGAACAAATGGCTTTACGACTGAGAATAACTTGCCCCAAGTGTGAGGTAAGGTTGGAGGTGGTTGACTGGGATAATAAAGAAATTATAGTCATCTGTCCGTTATGCAGGCAAAAAATGATTATCCAGAGGAGGAAGAAAAATGGAAAAAATAATCAGGGATTATAAAGATGTCTCGGTTGTAATTAAAAAAATGAGATCTCGGGGAAAAAAAATTGTTTTAACCTCGGGTTCTTTTGACCTTTTACATATTGGGCATGCCCAATATCTACAAAAGGCGAAAGAATGTGGCAATGTTCTTGTTGTAGGGGTGGACGATGACGAAAAGGTCAGAAAAAGGAAAGGTCCAAACAGGCCTGTTGTCCAGGAGGAAGAAAGATACAAGATGCTAACTTTTTTAACTTCGGTTGATTATGTGGTGCCCAAAAGAGTGAAAGATCCCAGCATGCATCTGATCCAGACGGTTCGTCCGGATGTTCTTATTATCTCAGAGACGACTAATCATCGTCTTGAGAGAATTGAGCGGATGAAAGAATTTTGTGGTGAAATTAAAATTTTGCCTCCGCAAGCCACTACGAGTACCTCAGCTAAAGTGAGGAAAATTTTTACACAAGGAGCGCAAGATTTTGCAGAAAAACTTTCTGAAAAAGTGAATGAACTTTTGCGTGAAATGACAACTTAAGGAGGTGAGAGATGAACAAAATTCTCATTGCTTATATACCCGTTCTTCACAAAGGGTATGTGGATCTTTTGGAGCAGGGGTTTTCGGAAATCCATTTGATGCAAGAGGACTTGGTTAGAGATCTAGGGGTTGATTATATCATCCGTAAGGATTCCATTCGATCTCTTCCATTCGATCTTGTGATTTCTGCGATCCGATCTTGGAATCTGGGGGATGTTTATCATTTGAACTTACCCCAAACTAAAAAGATTCAAAGTTTTGATAGCGGTGTTAATACCCAAATAACTCTACCGGACGAAGACATTTCTCGGGATTTTGTTGAAAAATATCTCTCCGGTAAAAATGTTGTTTTTTCACCGATATTCCTTCGATGGCACCGGGATAATGTTTCAGAAGAGAGACAAGCTCAAACCCATAAAACTATTCTTCTCTCTGGTTTCGAAAAAAGTGTCATGCATCAAGTATTTGTCGGAGCCGACAAGAGTTTTGATTGGTGGAGACAGACCTGTGCTTTTTTTGTCAGAGATGGAAACATTTTGTTGAGTGCTCGAAATGAGCACTTGCCAGATGAACAAGCTCCTTATGTTTTTGGTGACCCCCGGGCGATTTTCAGGAGAGGTATCCATGTGGAATTATCTACTTCGGAACATGCTGAGGCCAGGGTTATCGCTGAGGCGGCTCGACGAGGGCTTCCTTTAGAAGGAGGAGACATTTACTGTACAGATTTTCCTTGTCCTCCCTGTGCTAAATTAGTTGCTCGATCGGGGATCAAAAGATTGTTTTTTAAGAACGGTTACACGATGCTTGATAGCGAAGCTGTGCTAAAAAATTCTGGCATTGAAATCATTTATGTTGATGTCATATAAAAACCCTCTTGCGTTTTGTTTGTTTATACAAACAACGCAAGAGGGTTTTACTTTTGGTGTTAATCTTTTTTCCGATAACCCAGTTTAATTTTAAGGGCTTCGGAATCGGGTCCTTGTTGGGAGGAACCTGCGATTAATTGAGCATGAATGTGTTGCACACTGGAGCCGGTTTCTTCCATTCGGCCGGAACGGATGAACAAAGCGTAGCCCTTAAGAGAATAAATCCGCTCTACCCAACTGGTTAATTCACCGAGCTCGTTAAAAGCCGAGGGGTTAATCTGTGAAATATGCTTTACATGTTCTTTATAGAAAAAGATAAAATGCACCCTTGCTCCTTTATAGGGCCAAGCATTTTCTGAGAGCCACCACCAAGCACCTTTTTTGAGAATTGGTTTGGGGTGATACTTTTCTAGATTTTTCCAACAGAATGGACAAACTTTATCTTTATCTTGTTGGATTTTTAACATAACTCTGACTTGTTCTTCTTCTCGGGCATGACGAAAGTTAAATTCAGACAAAATAATCACCTCCTTTGATTTAGACTGCGACTGGGATGTTTGGTATAGCTGGATGGGGATAATAATCCGAAAGGATGAAATGTTCTTTTCTAAAGGCAAAAATGTTATCAGGTGGGTCGTTTAAAGATACCGTTGGTAAGGTTCTTGGATTCCGTCGGATGATTTTTTCGACCAAGGGAAGTTGGTCCTCGTAAATATGGGCATCTAAAATAGTATGTACATATTGATGGGGTTTACACCCTGTAACACGAGCTAAAGCCAAAGTTAAGGCCCCGTACTGAATCATGTTAGAAGGAACTCCAATGGGGACATCCCCGGACCTCTGAACCATGGTTAAGGTTAGTTTTTTTTGAATAATTCTAACATGGATGAATCCGTGGCAAGGAACGACCACGACTTTTTGGGTTTTACATTTTCCCCGCACAATGTATTGTGGAATAAAAGGTGTGATAAGGTGCGTCCGTAAATGAGGGAACTCTCTGATTTGTTCAATCAAATGTTTGAATTGGTTGAAAGTATTACCTTCTGCTGTGGGGAAATCATGAAAGGCCGGCCCATAAGAACCCGGACCGAGATCGCCGGTTTCCAGACCACGCTTGCTACATTTTTTTTCTGTGACCCAAGCTTTCCACCAGTAGCAACCAAATTTTTCCAGTTGTTTTTGGGTGTGGGCTCCGTTAATGAAAGCAAAAATTTCTCCAATGGGGCCTTTCCAGAAAGAAGAGACATCCCTTTCGGTAATCATCGGAAAACCATTTTCCAAGTTAAAAACCATTGGTTGGGAGCCAAAAAGAGAGATGGCCCCGACTTGTTCGTCTTTTTTGTTCACTAATTGGGTTTTTTCTTCGTGGGTTCCTCTTTCTAGAATCTCTCGTAAGAGATTCTGATACTGGTAATTGGGCTCTCTTTCACTGCAGGGTCGATAGTTCATTTTATCTCCTTTCTCTATTTAGGTTTTTATATTTAATTTTCAAATTACTTTCTATCTCTTTGTATACTCTTTATCTAAAGAAAAATCAAATTCTAATTTGTTATTAGAAACAAAATCATAATTGTGATAATATTTTACTTATGGTTGAAGAAAATAAAGATGAGGATAATTTAGTTCAAAAATCAGAAATAGCTCAAAATGAGGAGCGAGTTTTAGAATTTTGGAATAAATCGGATACTTTTAAAAAATCAGAGGCAAAAGAAGCTCCTAATGGCAGTTTCGTATTTTATGACGGTCCACCTTTTGCCACAGGCACTCCTCACTTTGGGCATATTTTAGCCGGAACAATCAAAGATGCGGTTCCTCGTTATCAAACGATGCAGGGGAAAAGAGTAGAGAGAAAATGGGGTTGGGATTGTCATGGTTTACCGCTGGAAAATATCATTGAAAAAGAATTGGGTTTGGAAAATAAAAAAGATATTGAGAATTTTGGGATTGAGAAATTTAACAATTCGGCTAATTCCAAGGTCTTGCGTTTTGCCGATTACTGGGAGAAAGTTATTCCTCGTTTTGGGCGTTGGGTGGATATGTCTAATCCTTATCGGACAATGGACACGGCTTATACCGAATCGGTCTGGTGGTCTTTTAAGGAAATTTTTAAGAAAGGGTTGATTTACGAAGGGTTTAAGTCCATGCATTATTGTCCGCGCTGTGGGACAACCTTGTCTAATTTTGAAGTTAATCAGGGCTATAAAGATATAAAAGATTTGTCATTGACTGCTAAATTTGAATTGGAAGACCCTGTTAAAAGCAACGGTTCAGAGGAACCTGCTTCTAACAGGGCAAGTGAACCAAAAACTTACATTTTAGCTTGGACAACTACCCCTTGGACACTTCCGGGTAATATGGCACTTGCAGTAAATAGCGAAGCTATTTATAGCAAATTACAAATTACAAAATTCAAATTACTCAAATCAAATCCAAATAACCAAAATTCAAAATTTAAAACAGATGAATTTTATATTGTGGCTAAAGAAAGGTTAGGCGATATTTTTAAGAATGATGAGTACGAAATTTTAGAAGAATTTAAAGGTTCTGAATTAGTTGGGAAAAAATACAAACCAGTTTTTGATTATTATGTAAATGAAGATATTGAGGGTAAGGATAAGGCTTGGCAAATTTATGGGGCAGACTTTGTTACTATGGAAGAGGGAACAGGGATTGTTCATATTGCTCCGGCCTTTGGCGAAGATGATTTGGAGTTGGCACAAAAAAATAATATTCCTGTTGTGCACCATGTAGATTGGGAAGGAAAGTTTAAGTCAGAAGTCAAGGAATTTGCGGGAATGTTAGTGAAGCCGAAAGACGACCCTAATCTAAAAGACGGGCCAGGCCATCAGGCGGCTGATGTTGAAGTTATCAAATATTTAGCGAGTAAGAATCTTTTATTTGCCAAAGAAAAAATTGAGCATTCGTATCCCCATTGCTGGAGGTGCGAGACCCCGTTGTTGAACTATGCGACTTCTTCTTGGTTTTTGAAGACAACAGCGATTAAAGATAAGATTATTTCAGAAAATCAATCAATTGGTTGGGTGCCAGAAAATATTCGAGAGGGGCGCATGGGGAAATGGTTGGAAGGAATGCGGGACTGGGCGATTTCTCGGTCGCGTTATTGGGGAGCACCTTTGCCAGTGTGGAAGTGTGAAGAATGTGGAGCCAAAAAAGTGGTTGGTTCTATTGATGAGGTTAGAGAAGAAATTAAATTAAATGGAAGTCAAAATAAATATTTTGTGATTCGTCACGGAGAAGCTGATAATAATGTTTTAGAGATTTGCCCTAAAGATGTCAATGACGAACATCATTTAACTGAGAAAGGAAAGGATCAAATTTTAGCTTCAGCTCAAGAATTAAAAGATAAAAGAATTGATTTAATCATAGCTTCACCTTACTTTAGAACCAAAGAATCAGCTGAAATTTTAGCCCAAGAGTTGGGAGTGTCTGAAATTATAGAAGACGAAAGAATTGGAGAGGTAAATGTTGGTGAATTAGGTGGAAAATCTACGACAGAATATTATAATTTACTACCTTCAGAAGAAGAAAGATTTAAAAAAGGACCTGAAGGAGGTGAGAATCTTAATGATGTTAAAAAAAGAGTTAGTGAATTTTTATATGAAATTGATGAGAAGTATTCAAATAAAAATATTTTAATTGTTAGCCATGAAAATCCTAGTTGGCTATTAATAGCAGGAGCTTATGGAATGAGTGAAAAGGAATCAATTGATTTAAAAATAAAAGAAAATCTTTTTGAAAATGCTGACTGGAGAGAAATAAAATTTATACCACTTCCTCACAATAGAAATTATGAATTAGACTTACATCGTCCCTATATTGATAGTGTAGAATTTAAATGTGCTTGTGGCGGTAAAATGAAAATTATTAAAGAAGTTTTTGATTGTTGGTATGAATCTGGCTCTATGCCTTATGCGTCTAAACATTACCCCTTTGAAAATTTAGATATTTTTAATCCAGACAAAGGAATTGGCTATCCAGCCAATTTTATTGCGGAAGGTTTAGATCAAACTCGCGGGTGGTTTTATTCAATGCTGGTTTTATCAGTGGCTTTATTTAACAAAGTGGCTTATCAGAATGTGATTGTGAACGGAATGGTATTAGCTGAAGACGGACAAAAAATGTCAAAATCAAAACAGAATTTTTCTGACCCGATAGATGTGGTAAATAAATTTGGGGCGGACGCAGTGAGATATTATCTTTTAGCTTCTCCCTTGATGAAAGCTGAAGATTTGAATTTTACCGATAAAGGAGTAGCTGAAGTTTTGAAAAAAAATATTTTGAGGTTTAAAAATGTTTTGTCTTTTTATGATCTTTATAAAACAGAAAAATCAAAAGATTTGGAGGCAAGAGAAAGTCAGAATGTTTTGGATAGATGGATTATGACTCGTTTAGATGAGCTTTCTTTTGAGGTTTCTCGGAATATGGATAATTATGAAATTGACAGGGCGACTAGACCAATCGCGGATTTTGTGGATGATTTATCTACTTGGTATTTGAGAAGGTCACGAGATAGATTTAAAGGTGAGAATCAGGAGGACAGGAATTTTGCTATTGCTGTGACAAAATATGTCTTGGAAAATTTAGCTAAAATTTATGCTCCATTTATGCCGTTTATTGCTGAAGAAATTTGGCAACGGGTAACTGAAAATAATTTTGTTGATGAGGATAAAAGTGTCCATTTAGAGAGTTTTCCTCAGGCGGACCCTAATTCTACTCTAGTCCGACCAGACGGGTTTAGGACTGACGGGCAAGTGAAAATAAACGAAAGTTTGTTAAAGGAGATGAAAGAGGTCAGAGATTTGGTTTCTTTAGGGTTAGAAGTTCGTTCTAAAGTTGGAGTAAAAGTTCGTCAGCCCTTAGCAAAGTTGACGGTCAAGAGCGATATTTTGCGGGGGAAAAAGGAATTACTTTCTTTAGTTAAAGATGAATTGAATGTAAAAGCCATTGAATTTGAGAACACTCTGGACGGTGATGTTAGTTTGGATTTAATAATTACTCCGGAATTAAAAGAAGAGGGGGATTTTAGGGAATTGTTGAGAAATTTACAAGGTTTGAGAAAAGAAGCAGGTCTCGACCCGAATGACTTGATTGAGATATTGGTTGAAACTGATGAAAAAGGAAAAGTTTTTGTCGAAAAATTCTCTAAAGAGATTAAAAGTGTCGCTGGTATAAAAAAATTGGAATTTACTTCGGTTCAGTCAGCCATTGAAATTCCTATTGGCGATTATCTTTTTAAAGTTAAAATAATTAAAAGGTAGATGGAAAAATTAATCTTTTTAGATACAGAAACAACAGGGAATGATTTAAAAGTTGACCGACTTTGTCAGGTGGCTTATAAAGTAGATGAGAAAATGATAGTTAAGAATTTTAAACCACCAGTGCCTATTTCTGTTAAAGCGATGAGTGTCACTAACATTACTAATAAAATGGTAGAAAATGAGGAACCCTTTCAGGGGAGTCAATTTGCAGATAATTTGCAGAGTTTGTTAAATGAAAATATCCTTGTTGCGCATAATGCTCAGTTTGATATTGCGATGTTAGAAAATGAAGGACTGGTTGCCCCACAGTTTATTTGTACTCTGAGATTGTCTCGTTATTTAGATGAATCGGCTGAAATTCCAGAACATAATCTTCAATTTTTGAGATATTATTATGATTTAGATTTAGATAATATTATTGCTCATAGTGCCGACAGCGATGTCTTAGTTTTAGAAGCGGTGTTTAAACATCTTTTTGATTTGGCTAAGGAAAAATCAAATATTAGTGATGATGAGGTTATTGTGCAAAGAATGATAGAGATTTCCAGCAAACCTTCTTTGATTAGAAAATTTAGTTTTGGTAAACATCTTGATAGACTTGTGGAGGAGGTAGCTAGAACAGATAGAAGTTATTTGGAATGGTTTTTAAAAACTAAAGAAGAGGAGGGAACTGATGAAGATTGGATTTATACTCTTAAATATTTTTTAGGAAAACAATGAGAGAGATCTTGTTTTAAAAATTACAAAATTAAAAATTTGATTTAATATGCATCAAATTTACCAAGTTGAAGGGATTGTCCTAAAAAGTGTTGATTTTGGGGAATCAAATAAATATCTTTTTATTCTCACGAAAGAATTTGGTTTGATTAAAATTGTGGCTCAAAGTTTGAGAAATCTAAAATCTAAGTTGAGATACGGTTTGCAAGATCTTTCTGTTGCTCAAATAAATCTTGTTAGAGGGAGGAGTGTTTGGAGACTAACTAACTCAATTTGTGAAAAAAATTTTTACTTTTTATTAGCTAAGGATAGAAATAAATTGATTGTGGTAAATCGTGTTCTAAATTTACTTTTTCAGTTACTGACAGGGGAGGAGAAAAATACAGATCTCTACGAGACAGTTAAAGAATCGTTTTCTTTTTTAGAAAAAAATGATTTTAAAGAAGCAAGGATAAAAAGTTTTGAAAATATTATAGTCGTCAGGGTTTTGTATTGTTTGGGTTATTTTGATAAACAGAAAGTGACTAAGAATGGAACTTTATATGTCTCCTTTTTAAATTTGACTGAATGGAATGAAAATCTTCTTGAAAAAATGGAAGATAGTAGAATCAAAAAACAAGTAATCTTTGATATCAATACTTCTTTGAAATCTTCCCAACTCTGCTAATTTTGTTTGGTTTTTACTTAATGGTATACTATAAAATATGGGCGATTTAGAATTAAAAAAAGAACAGGCGAGGATTGATAACCTAAAAAAAAGTCTTTATGAAAAGAAAAAGAAATTTAAGCATGAGTATAACACCGAGCTTAAACAACAAAAGTATAATGTTAATGATGACTGGGGAGAAGAAGACCCGGTTCTTGTTGAGAAACACAGTGAGAAACAAACGATGAAAAAACCAAAAGTGAAAAAGAATATGTTTTTTAGATGGTTGTTGTTCTTTTCAGTTTTGTTTTTTCTAACCTCTTTTGGGGTGGCATTTTATGTGTTTTATGGTGGTGTTAATATTGTTTCTACAGAAAATGTTGATATCTCTGTAGTGGGGCCATCTATGATAGGAGGCGGGGAGGAATTATCTTTTCAAGTGACTGTTCAAAATAATAACTCAGTGGATTTAGAATTAGCCGATTTGATTGTTGATTTTCCGAAAGGTTCTTTATCGTCAGATAAAGCTTTTAAAGAATTAACTCAAGAAAGAAAAGAATTAGGGGTTGTTCCAGCCGGAGGAAGTATTACAAAAATTTTTAAAGCAGTGCTCTTTGGAAGCGAAGGTGATAAAAAGGATCTAATCGTGACCGTAGAATATCGAGCTAAAGATTCTAATGCTATCTTTTTCAAAGATAGAAAATATGAATTAGTAATTGATTCTTCCCCGATTGGTTTCGTGATTGATTTGCCTAATGATGTTATGACCGGTCAAGAGTTTGAGTTTTCTGTAAAAATTATTTCTAATTCTACTGAAATAATAGAGGGTTTACTCTTTGTTATTGATTATCCTTTTGGATTTGAATTTAAGGGTTCTAATTTGGAACCGTTTTATAAAAATAATGTTTGGGATCTTGGCGATATTCAGCCGAATTCAGAAAGGACTTTGAAGGTGAAAGGAACTTTAACGGGTCAAGATGGAGAAGAAAGAGTGTTTAATTTTTCTGGTGGGGTCAAAGATGAAGAAGAGGAGGGTGAAATAAGAGCAGTTCTTGTTTCTTCTGCTGAGTCTATTTTTCTTAAGAAAACACTGTTCGGTTTGGATTTGGTTCTTGATGGTGATTATAGCCCAGAACATATTTCTTTAGCGGGGGCAGATATCCGTGGAGATATTCTTTGGTCTAACAATTTACTTACAAGACTCTCTGATGTGAAAGTGGTTGTTAAATTAGATGGGATTGTTTTAAATAAAGCATTGGTTTCTTCCGCCTCTGGTTTTTATAAGTCTTCAGACAATACGATTACTTGGGATAAGGGGAATAGTTCTCAATTAGAACTTATTAACCCGACAACAAGAGGTGAATTAAGTTTTAGTTTTTCCCCTTACACTTTGGCGACCATCTCTAATTTAGGGATAAAGAATCCAGAGATAAATATTGATATAACAGCGACAGGAAATAAACTTTCTGATGAAACGGTTGAGAAGATTAGCACTACTCTTTCTAAGAAAATTAAGGTCAGAACGGATTTACTTTTAACGGCTCGGGCGCTTTATTCTGTTGGCCAATTTAACAATAGTGGACCGGTTCCTCCTCAAGTTGATAAAGAAACGACTTACACTATTGTTTTAACGGCTACCAATACATCAAGTGATGTTGAGAAAGCAAAAGTAAGAGCTTCACTCCCTTCCTATGTTCGTTGGTTGGGTGTCAGTAGCCCTTCTTTTGAAAATATTTCTTTCAATCAAGTTGGGGGTGAGGTTGTTTGGGATATAGGAACTATTGAGGCGGGGAAAGGGATGTCTTCTTCAGCCAGGGAAGTAAGTTTTCAGGTTTCCCTTTTACCCAGTTTAAGTCAACTTGGGACTGAACCAGTTTTATTAAAAGGTATTCTTATTGAAGGGTTGGATAGCTTTACTGATTTGTTGATTAAATATCCAATTAAAGATTTGAGTACTCGCATCAGTACCGATCCCCTTTATTCGGCAATCTCGGGGGGAACAGTTGTCAAGTAAATTATTTATTTTAATTCAATTTGATTATTATGTTAGAAGAAAATAAAAATATGGATAAGATGGAGAAGATTATGTCTTTGTGCAAAAGAAGAGGTTTTGTTTTTCAGGGTTCTGAAATTTATGGAGGATTAGCCGGAGCCTATGATTTCGGTCCAATCGGGGTGGAACTTTTAAATAATATTAAAAAGTTTTGGTGGGAAGAAGTTGTCCAAAAAAGAACCGATTATTATGGATTGGATTCAGCTCTGTTTAAATTTCCTAAAGTTTGGGAAGCTTCTGGTCATACGACTGGTTTTTCTGATCCGATGGCTGAATGTAAAAATTGTAATACTCGTATCCGTGTGGATAAGGAATTGGAAAAAATTGGGGTAGGGGCTGATGAAAAAATGTCAGAAAAGGAAATTAATCAATTGTTTTTTGATAATTTAGATAAAATTAAATGTCCTAAGTGTGGAAAAACAGATTTTACTGAGGCTAAAAAATTTAATCTCTTGATTAAGTCTAATTATGGTGATTTTACCGGAAAAGATCTTGATCCAGTTTATTTGCCAGGGGAAGCTTGTCAAGGCATTTATTTAAATTATAAAAATGTGGTTGATTCAATGCACCCTAAAATGCCTTTTGGCATCGCCCAAATAGGTAAGACTTTTCGTAATGAAATTTCACCCAGAAATTTTTTGTTTAGATGCCGTGAATTTGAACAAGCCGACACTCAATATTTTGTCAGACCAAATGAAAATATAGAAAGATACGAAGAAATTAGGCAAGAGAGGTGGCAGTGGTATTTAGATTTAGGTTTGTCAGAGAAGAATCTCCGATGGAAACAGCATGAGAATTTAGTTTTTTATGCTAAAGATGCTTGGGATATTGAATACAATTATCCCACTTATGGTTTTGATGAAATGGAAGGAGTTCATGATCGGACTGATTATGATTTGACTCAACATTCTAAATTTTCAGGAGTTGATTTGTCTTTTAATGAAGATGGCCATAAATTTATTCCTTGGATTTTAGAGACATCAATGGGGGTAGGGAGAGTATTTTTAGCCGTTCTCTCAGAAGCCTATAATATAGAAAAAGTGGATGGGGAAGAACGAGTGGTCATGAAATTTCCTAAAAAATTAGCTCCTATTAAAGTGGCTTTCTTGCCTTTGTCTAAAAAAGAGGAGTTAACCCTCCCGACTAAAAAATTGTTTGATCAACTTAAAGATAAATTTATGTGTCAGTATGACGAGACACAATCTATCGGAAAACGCTATCGTCGGCAAGATGAAATCGGGACTCCTTATTGTGTGACTTTTGATTTTGAATCTTTGGAAGATCAAGCTGTCACAGTGCGAGAGAGAGATACAATGCAACAAGAGAGAATCAAAATAGATGAATTGGAAACTTATTTGATAGAGAAATTAAAATAAGGTATTATATAAAAAATAGGTTATTAAATTAAAAAAATATTTACTATGCAAAAAATAACAACTGAATTATTTTTCAACAAATTAAAACCCTCTTATGCAATTTTGGCTTTGGCTATAGTTTTTGCCATAGTGATAATGGTTATTCCTAACTTTACTCAAAACAAAATCTCTTCAGAAAATAATTTAGCATCTCTTTCCTCCTGTCAACAAATGGCAACAATCTCCGTCAAGACAGACAAAAGCACATACAAAACAGGAGAAACAGTTGACGGAAAGATAATCTTTACAAATAAAACTGGTTCGGAAGGAAATGTGTCATTTACGGGGAATATTTATAGAAACAACCAAGTCATTCTGGGAACTCAAACGATAACTGTTCTGATAAAGACTGGGAGAACAGAAGCTAAACTGTCAGATTTGTTTGGAAGGATTGTAATTCCTTCAGGTTACAATGGGTCATTCAAGGTTAAAATAAGTGCTTCAATCACTGGATGTGTTTGGAATGCGGAAACTCGTTTCAGTGTCAAATCTGAAGAATGTCAAATAACTGCTAACGCTAATGTCCACCAAGACACCTACACTTTTGGAGAAACCATTACCGGAGAGATAACAGTTAACAATCGAGGTCAACAGGTTCAAGCAGATACAACAGTTAATCTCTACAAAGATAATACTCTCTTTTGGACCAGAACAGCTAATCTTCCTATTCAAGCGGGAGAAACCAAGTTTGATTTAAACACGGCTTTCGGTTTTGTCCCGACTCTTCCAACTGATCCTAATTTAGTGGGAAATTGGAAGCTTGAATTTACCTTAAAATCTTCTGCTTGTGATTTGAAAGTGAGTGATGGGTTTGGGGTGAAAGTTGTTGGGGGAGACTTACCTCCAGGATACACAAGATATACATTACCAAGTGGCTCAACGGCGGTTTATCCAATAGTTACTCATTACACACCTTGTGGTGGAAATTGCGAAGCAGGAGATTGTTTTAATATGTTTGGTTCTTCTTCAGATACTTGTATTTTCAAACCAAGTTATGAACATTATCCTGCTTACAATACTGATTCTGATGCTCCGACAGGAGATCAGGTTTTGCAATTTATCACTGCGGTTGAAGAAACAACGGGGCATAAAGTAATTGTAGAAAATTACTTCGGAGAAAAATATCTTAATGCCAAAGAAAATATTGATAAAGTTCAGATAATAAATAATGTGCTTTTGAGAAAACAAGACGGGTTTGAGAGAGATGGGACTTCTTTGTTTACAATAGTATTACCACCAAATTGGCAGAGAAATTCTGTAGGAAAATATCCGATAGTTTTGAGTGGAAATGGGTATGGGACTGGGAATAATAGACAGAGGATACAATTATCAGCCATAGGCGAATTGCCTGCTTTGAAGGAACTGCCAGAAGGAAAAGGTTATATTGTTGTTTATAGTAACGCTGGTGGTGCTCATAATATGGGAGCAAGTGATAATACCCTCAGAGATGTTTCTGATATTTTGGGTTATGTTTCTGAAAGGTTTAATGGAGATAAATATCAAGTAATTAATATTGGTGGTTCTCGTGGAGGGATGACAGCAATGCTGTGGGCAGCCAATCCAAAAGGATTTGATTATCAATCAATAGGTGTATTTGCTGTAGCTCCACCAACAAATTTGGGAACTGAAGCACTCCTACCAATAGCAAATTATCCGACCCTAGGGAATTTTTATAGCGGTGTGATGGACGATAATAACGCCTGGAATTATCTATTTAATCTCGTGTGGGGGATTGAGCCATTACAAATAATTAAACCTTATTTTAATACTGATAAAGCAGAAATTGGGGATCTAAGGGGGGTTTATGGAAATTTAGTTGGGTTAAAAAAATTAAGTGATAAGGGATATCCAATAATTGTGGATAGTGGAACCTTTGATAATGTAGTTCCATTTAGTTTGTTTTTGAAGGTAGAGAGGAAGATGCAGGAGTTAGGTATAATTCATTCAACTAATATCGTCTATAATACAGGGCATGATATATCAGGAGATCGTATAAATTCCAAGGCCCAAGAATATTTATTGCATATTTTAGATAATGGTAAATTTAGTATTGAAGAGGAAAGGGAATATTTTATTAGAGATACCTTTCACCCAACAAATTCTGAGTTTAATGCCAAACTTCCCGTTAATGAGTTACCTCTTTCTATCAATATTCCATTTACATTTGCTAAGAATATTCCACGAACAACGGCGCCATTTTTTGAGATGGAGCCAGCTTGGGTTATTGTGTGCGGGAAAGACGGTTTCAAGGAAACAACTAAAATTAGTCAGTATTTTGTTGATGATAAAATCAACCTGGAAGGAGAGTTTGATTATTGCCCTTTATATGATCCACAAAAGTATAAAATGGTTAATTATGAACTTAATAAAATTAAGCAAGATAAAATTATTTTTGATGATGAGGAATGTATCGCCTTTAAACTTTCTAAAGAAGATTTCCCCCAGACAGGGAAATACTGTTGGGCTTTTGAAACAGATGGTAAAAAGATTAGTCCATATAACACTCCTTTTGCTTGGGATACAAACAGGCCACTGCGAGCAGTTACTTTCGTAACAGATTCACAAATTCATCCATCAGTTATTCAAGATACAAGGTGTAAAAATTTGGGGGTTGGCGACTTATGTTCAAACGCAAGAACTTTTGGTGTTTATGAAATCCCAACTTGTGGAAATAACCAGTGTGAGAAACAATTTACCGAAAACAAGTGGACTTGTCCTGAGGATTGTTCTAATTAAAAATTATTTTTAAATTAAAAAAATATTCACTATGCAAAACATATCAACCAAAAACACAATTATAATCCTCGTTATTTTATTGGTAATGCTCGTTGCAGTTGGGTTTTATACAACTAAAGACAAAGAAGAGATAAACGAAACAAACCAAATACCAATAGAAGAACAACATTGGTTTCAGATTCCTGAAAATTGCGACGATGTTCAGGGAACGGAACAACAAGACTCCTGCTATCAATCTAAAGCCGTCGCAGAGTCAGATGCATCATATTGTGCAAACATACAAGCAGACAGTTTCTTTGTTTCCAAAGACGCCTGCTATAGCCAAGTTGCCGTAAAAACGAAAGATAACACTCTTTGTGAAAAAATAGAAAGATCAGAATTCAAAGAGAATTGTTTGGAAGTGGCAAGCAGTAATGATGAAAATACAAGCCAACAATGTATCGTGGAAGGAGACTACGGTGTTCCCGGTCCCTTTAGTGCCCCTTGTTGTGAAGGTCTGACTTCCATAAGTTGTGACAAACTTAACACTGAGGGGAAATGTGTTCAATGTGATGGGACTTTTATTTGTACTAAATGTGGGGATGGTGTTTGTGGAAAAAGCGAGAATGTTTGCAATTGTGAAAAGGATTGTTTAGAGTTCAATATTCTTTATTCTGAATAAGGGTAAGGTTATGAAAGAAAAACGACAAAATGCGTTGGCTTTGCCAACGCCTTTTGTCGTTTTCTGGAATTCTGAAGAAATCAATGTATAATAAAACGATGAATCCCGTTAGAGATCTAATGGGATAAAATTATGAATTTAATTAAGATCGTCTACAAAAATAGGCTATCTCTAACGGGATGAAATTTAAAAAGAAAATTTTAAAGAATGGTTTGAGAATTATTACGGTACCAATGGTGGATAATAAGACAGCCACGGTTTTAGTGTTGGTAGAAGCTGGTTCGAAATACGAGGGAAAAAAGAATAATGGAATTTCTCATTTTTTGGAGCATATGTGTTTTAAGGGAACAACCAAAAGACCACAAGCTGGGGATATTTCTTTAGAGTTGGATAATTTAGGAGCAGAATCAAATGCTTTTACTTCTCATGAATTTACTGGTTACTATGCCAAGGCCTATTCTAAAAATGTCTATAAGGCGATTGATATTATTTCTGATATGTATTTGAATCCAGTTTTTGATGAGAAGGAAATTAGAAAAGAAAAAGGAGTGATTATTGAAGAAATGAATATGTATAAAGATTTACCTATGAAGAATGTTTTCTACTTATTTATGAATTTGCTTTATGGAGATACTCCGGTTGGAAGAACTATTTTGGGTGATAAGGATTTTATAAAAAAAACAAATCAAAAAGATTTTTTAGAGTATCGGAGAAAGCACTATGTGGCTTCGGCTACCACCGTCGTTGTGGCTGGAGAAATTGATGAAAAACAAGTGGTTAAAGAGATTGAGGTTAAGTTTAAGGATGCCTCTAATAGTAAAAAAACAAACAAAGAAAAAGTTAAGGAATCTCAAATCAAACCTCAAGTTAAATTGGGATACAAAGATTCAGATCAAAGCCACCTCATTTTAGGGGTGCGGGCATTTGATTTTAAGAAAAAAGATAATTTAAATACCTCAGTCTTAGGGGGAGTCCTTGGAGCAGGAATGAGTTCTCGATTATTTCAAAAATTAAGGGGTGAGATGGGTGTTTGTTATTATGTGAGGGCAGAAAATGATTCTTTCTCTGACCATGGATTTTTGGGAGTCTCTGCTGGGGTAGATAACAAGAGGGTCACTGAAGTGGTTAAAGTTATTTTAGAAGAATTTAATCAACTAAAAACTGAATTAGTTTCAAATAAGGAGTTAAAGAAAGTGAAAGAAAAGATGATAAGTGATTTAATTTTAGGGTTGGAATCATCTGATGCCTATGCAGAATATTACGGAGTACAGGAGATCTTAAAAAGGCCTTTAGAAAATCCCAAGGAAAAAATAAAGAAAATCAAAACTCTCACGGCCAAAGACATAAAAAATGTAGCAAACAAAATCTTTAAAGACGAAAATTTAAATTTAGCAATAATTGGGCCACTCAAGGATAAGAAGCCTCTCTTAAAAATATTACATTTTTAATTTGCTTTCTTTAAAGGAGATGATATTATTTACTATATGATAAAAGATACTCCTATTTCTATAAATATAAGTTCAGCTACTATCATTAAAACAATCTTGTTTTTTATTTTAATTTTGTTCTTGTATTTTTTTCGCGATTTAGTTCTCGTTATTTTAACAGCCATTGTCATTGCTTCTTCTATTGAACCATTAACGAAATGGTTTGTTAAGAGAAAAATCCCGAGAGTTTTAGCTATAATTTTTATTTATTTATGTGCCACGGGGATTCTCGTTGGTATTTTTATGACATTCTTGCCTTTGATTTTAGAAGAAACCTCAAATCTTTCAGAATCTATTCCCCAATATGTGAATTCCGTTGACCTTTGGCCGTCTATAAATAGCAGTGGTTTTTTATCTGATAAGACAGTTCAAGACCTTTCTGCCAGTTTTGCTCTTAGTGATATTATAAATGGTTTAAAATCAACAATTAATCATACTTTTAATGGTTTTTGGCAGATGGTTAGTTCTATTTTTGGAGGGTTATTAAGTTTTATCTTAATTGTTGTTTTTTCTTTTTACTTTGCTGTTCAAGAATACGGGATTGCTAATTTTTTGAAGATTGTTACTCCTTTGAGCCATGAAAAATATGTTATAGACTTGTGGAAGAGATCTCAACTAAAAATTGGTCGCTGGATGCAAGGTCAGATTTTATTAGCTTTGTTTATTGGTATCTTGGTCTATTTAGGTTTAATGATTCTTGGGGTTAAATATGCCTTGTTGTTAGCTATTTTAGCTGCCTTGGCTGAGTTAATTCCATTATTCGGACCAATTCTAGCGGCGATCCCGGCAGTTTTGATTGGTTTTTTAGACGGTGGAACTTCTTTAGGGTTTATGATAATTGGTCTCTATGTAATTATTCAACAATTTGAGAATCATCTAATTTATCCATTGGTAGTTAAAAAAGTCGTGGGGGTTCCTCCTTTGATGGTGATTATTGCCTTGTTGGTGGGAGCGCAATTAGCTGGTTTTTTGGGAATAATTATCGCGGTTCCCATCGCCGCTGTTTTGATGGAATTTGCTAATGATATGGAAAGGAAAAAAAGGAATTCGTAATTATGGAATTGGAAGATAAGGAACAAAAACAATGACTAATAAAAGTTTCTATATAACAACGACTCTTCCGTATGTAAATGCAGATTTACATATCGGGCATGCCACCGAAATGATTCGGGTTGATATTTTAGCTCGTTATAAAAAACTTCAGGGTTTGGATGTTTTATTAAATACGGGGACAGATGAGCATGGGCAGAAAATATTAAATAGTGCAAGAGAACAAGGTTTGGAACCCCAAGAGTTTGTTAATCGAGCTTTTCTTAAATTTGAAAATCAAATTGAAAAAATGGGGCTTGCTAAAGAGTTTTTGAAAATAATTAGAACTACTGATGAAGATCATCAAAAGGCGGCGCAAGAATTCTGGAAAAGGTGTGAGGAGAATGGAGATATCTACAAGAAGAATTACAAAGTGAAATATTGTGTGGGTTGTGAATTAGAAAAGACTGACTCAGAGTTAGTGAATGGTGAGTGTCCCTTGCATCCAGGCAAGGAGATAGAAATAATTGATGAAGAAAATTATTTTTTTCGTTTTTCTAAATATCAAGACAAACTTTTAGAATTATATAAAAATAATCCAGAGTTTGTGGTGCCTGACTTTCGTCTTTATGAGATTGTGAAATTTGTAGAAAGAGGGTTAGAGGATTTTAGTATTTCCAGATTAAAAGAGAAAATGCCTTGGGGTGTTTCGGTCCCAGGAGATGAAAATCATATAATCTATGTTTGGTTTGATGCTCTGGTTAATTACATCGCTACTTTAGGTTGGTCTGATAATAAAGAAAACTTTGAAAAATGGTGGCCGGTTGTTCAAGTTTGTGGGAAAGATAATTTGCGTCAGCAGTCGGCTATGTGGCAAGCGATGTTAATGTCGGCTGGGTTAGAACCTTCAAAACAAATTTATGTTTTTGGCTTTATTAATAGTAGTGGGCAGAAAATGAGTAAGAGCATTGGAAATGTTATCAACCCTCTTGAGATTATTGATGAATATGGAACTGATGCTTTGAGATATTATGTAGCTCGGCATTTGAATATGTATGAAGACTCTGATTTAACTTTGGAAAAATTTAAAGAAGTTTATAATGCTAATTTAGCCAATGGTTTAGGAAATTTAGTCAGTCGGATAATGAAGATGGCTGAAAGTTATAAAGTAAGTTTTTCAATTCCGAAGTTTGAATTAAAAGATTCTCCAGAGTTCACAAAATTAATGGACGATTTCTGCGTAAATGAAGCAATTGATTTAATTTGGCAAAAAATTAAATTTATTGATGGAAAAATTCAAGAAGAAGAACCTTTTAAAGTGGCTAAAGAGGATTTAACTCAGGCTCAGATGTTAGTGGAAAATTATCTTAAAGGACTTTGGGAAATAGCCCATTTGTTAGAAATTTTTATGCCAGAGACATCTCAAAAAATCCAAGATTTAATCAGAGAAAATAAAACTCCTGAAAAACCTTTATTTCTTCGAAAATAATAAATAATCTCAAATTTAGCATATTTCTTTCTTAACTTCGAAAAAAATATTTTCACCGTATCTGAAATACGACTCAAATATTTTTTTCTTGTTTCGTCGAACTATATCTAAATTTGAGATTATTTATGAACAGTTAATTTTTGTGTTTTTATTAGTTAGTATTAATTTATAATAACCTATGTTAAAAATATTTATTGGAAGTGAAAATGATAAAGAATTCTTAACCGATTGCATTTCAAAAGGGAATTTTCATATAATGAAAAGGGTTTTTTACACGCTTGTATATTGTCTTCAAAAATTTTAAAAAATAATAACTAAAACAAAAAAAGAACAAAAATGGATTGATAAATTTAGAAAAATTTAAATTATTAGATAATAACGCTTGACAATAATATCGTGTTGCGTTAATATAACTGTGGATTATGATAATCGATTTTAAATCCAAAGAAATAGGTAAAATTTTTTCAGGTGAATTTTCCAAAATGTTTCCACAGGATATTTATCGAGTAATTCAAAGAAAATTGTGGATGATAGATGCTTCTGTTAACCTACAAGATTTAAGAATACCACCGTCAAATAGATTAGAAAAATTAAAAGGGAAAAGAGTTGGTCAATATAGTATTAGAATAAATAAGCAGTGGCGAATTTGTTTCCGGTGGCAAAATGGAAATGCTTATCAAATAGAAGTAGTTGATTATCATTAAATCATTAAGATTTTAAATTAAATAATATGAATATAAAAAATAAACAAAGTAAAAAAATAAATAATATTCATCCTGGGGAGATTCTTTCAGAAGAGTTTTTAAAATTTCTTAATTTAAGTCAATATCGTTTGGCTAAAGAAATCAATGTTCCTGCTAGAAGAATTAATGAGATTGTTCATCAGAAAAGGGCCATTACAGCTGATACGGCATTGCGTTTATCTAGGTTTTTTGGAAATTCAGCTCAATTTTGGCTAAATTTGCAAACAAAGTTTGATTTATTAAATACCGAATTTAAAATCTCTGATCAAATTAGTCGTCAAATTTCTCCTTTTAATTTTGTAAATAATAGTTCTAAATAATTTATGCAATTAAAAAATAAAAACTAACTGTCTAAGAAACTAATTATCTAACTACCTAAACAATTATGTACGAATATTTTGATACACATGCTCATCTTCAGATGGAAGACTATGACGAGGAGAGGGAAGAATTGATAGGAAAACTTCAAGCAGAAAAAATTGGAGTCATTACAATTGGAGTAGATAAAAAATCTTCTTTTGAAGCGGTAGCTTTGGCTGAAAAATATGAAAATGTCTTTGCGACTATTGGATATCATCCTCAAGATTCTCAGGAAGAATTTAGAGAGGAAGATTTAGGTGAATTGATTAAACATCCCAAAGTGGTGGCAGTAGGAGAATGTGGTTTGGAATTTTTTAGATTGGGACCAAATGGGAAAGAAGAAAAGAAAAAACAAATTGACTTATTTAAAAAACAAATTGATTTTGCAGTTAAGTATGGGAAACCTTTAGTTATCCATTGTCGTGACGCTCATCAAGAAGTTTTAGAAATATTAAAAGAAAAAAAAGTTTTAGCAGGTAAAAAATTAAGAGGCGTTATCCATTTTTTTTCTGGCGACTTGGATATAGCCAAGCAATATCTTGATTTAGATTTTTATCTTTCTTTCGGTGGAGTGCTTACATTTACAAGTGATTATGACGAAGTTGTGAAATTTGTCCCTTTAGAAAAGATTTTGCCTGAAACCGATGCTCCTTTTGTCGCTCCGATTCCTTATCGGGGTCAAAGAAATTCACCTCTTTATATTAAAGAAGTGGTTAAAAGAATTGCTGAAATAAAGCAAATTGATCTTGAAGAAGTTAGAAAAGGGCTTGTCCAAAATGCGAAAGCAGTCTTTCCATTAATCAATAAATAATTTAATTTTTCTCCTAAAACCTAACAACTAAATACCTAATTAACTAACCTACTATTGCTCTCTCTGCTGATTTATGATAATCTAACTCTTATGAAAACAGGGAAACAGGAGGAAAAAAAGGAAATTGTTTATGAGATAGGTTGTCTTTTTGTGCCTATTATTTCTGATAAAGATGTCCTAACAGAAGTTTCTAATGTTAAAGAATTATTAATTAAATTAGGTTTTGAATTTTTATCTGGAGATGGCCCTAAAATGAGGGATTTAGCTTATCCGATGAAAAAAGCGATGGCTGGTAAGAAAAATTTGTTTGAAAAGGCCTATTTTGTTTGGTTGAAATTTATGGCTAATTCGGATAAGTTAGCAAATTTGAAAAAGGATTTAGACAAAAATGAAAATATATTAAGATATATTTTGATTAAAACTGTTAAAAAAGATATTTTAATTTCTGAACAGAAAAAAACACCCAGTCGGATTTCTACTGAGGGGAAAGAACAAAAAATAATAAAGCCGGCGAAAGTGCTTAAAACCGAGGATCCTTCAACCGTGGAGGTTCTCAAGGAAAGTGAGGAAGTTGAAAGAGATTTAGATGATACCATAGATAAATTAGTTATTAAATAAAAATAATATTATTATTTATCTAAATAAAAATTATGTATTTAAATAAAGTAATTATAATTGGGAATTTAACAAGAGATCCTGAAATCAAAGCTCTCCCTTCGGGAGCACAGATTACCAGTTTTAGTCTTGCAACTAATAGTGTTTGGAAAGACAAAGAGGGGAATAAGAAAGAAGCTGTGGAATATCACAATATTGTAGTTTTTGGCAGACAAGCAGAAACTTCTGCTCAGTATTTAAAAAAAGGGCAGTCGGCTTTAGTTGAAGGGAGATTACAGACAAGAAGTTGGGAAGCTGATGGGATAAAAAAATATAGAACTGAAATTGTTGCCGATCGAGTTCAATTTGGTCCAAAATCAGATGGTGCTTCCAGCAATTTTGATAAAAGTAAACAAAGTAATGACACCGAGGAGGTTAAAGATGATGAAATTGAATACCCAACAGAAGAAATAAATCCAGAAGATATTCCTTTTTAGATGTTTGTTATCAGGATTTAGGAAAATGAAAAACGGAATTTTTTACAGGGAGATAAACATTTATACCCTTAAAAAATTGTTTTTCATTTTCCTAAATCTGGATTAGTTAATCAGTAAAAAATTATGAATCAATGTTTTTTTTCACAAAATAATATAAATCAAATAGATTATAAAGATGTTGAAGCCATTAAAAAATTCACTAACCCCCACGGGAGGATTTTATCCAGAAAGAAAACTGGTTTGTGTGCTAAACACCAAAGGCAACTTTCTCAAGCTGTAAAAAGAGCACGCTTTTTGGGTTTTTTGCCTTTTACTGCAAAATAAAGACTAAAAAATAAAATATCTAAATTTTATTTTTTAGTTCGTCACTCTCTCCGTATATTCTCCTTTCTCTGTGTTTATACGGATAATGTCTCCTACTTTAATAAACATCGGCACGGTGACGGAGTCGCCTGTTTCTACCACTACTAATTTATTGGCTCCAGAGGCAGTATTACCTTTGAAATTAGGCGGGGCTTCTACCACTTTTAAATCTACTTTTGTCGGCAAGGTAATTCCGATGACTTTTTCATCAAAAAGGATAGTATCAACTAAAGTATTGCCTTTGAGGAACTTAACTGAAGCGGTGCTTTGGTCAATTTTAAATCTTTGACTGGGGTTATTTTCTTCACAAAACCAAAATTCTCCACGATTTTCATAAAGATACTTAATTTTTTTGAATTCAATATCAGCTTCTTTAATTTTTTCTGAATTTCCAAAAGTTTTTTCTGTCTGCCTGCCGTTTAAGAGGTTTTTTAATTTAGTTTGATTAACAGGTTTTCTTTGTTGTTTTCTAAAAACATGAGAATAAATTACCTCATAAGGGATATTGTCTATTTCTATATATTTCTTCGGTAAGACTTCATTGTAAGATAGCATCATAAATTTAGTTAATTAGGGGTTAGGTATTTAGGTTATTAGGAGAAAAGTCCCCCTACGGGGGATCCCCCGTTAAGGTGACAATTTTTTTCCTTTTGACTTTATGGACTTTCTTGACCCTTTAAACTTCTTATTTAACTGGGTTGACTAATTTATCTTTCTTTCATTTTTTCTCTGATTTTTTTCAAGATTTCATCTGAGACTTTTTTATTTTCTTTGAGGAATTGGCGAGTGACATCATAACCTCGTCCCATTTTTACCTCCCCGTAACTATAAGAGGAACCAGCTTTAGAAATTATTTCATATTTTTCTCCCAGAGCAATCATTTCTCCTTCTTTTGATATCCCTTCATTGTAGATGAGGTCAAATTCTGTCATCCTAAAGGGGGCAGCTACTTTATTCTTAACAACCTTAACTCTCACTCGTCCTCCGACGATTTCATCTCCTTTTTTAATTTGAGCAATTCTTCGGATGTCTAAACGAACTGAGGTGTAAAATTTTAGGGCTTTCCCACCAGGGGTAGTTTCTGGGTTGCCAAACATTATTCCAATTTTCATTCTAATTTGGTTTATGAAGATGATTGTTGTTTTACTTTTTGCCACAATGGCCGTTAATTTTCTTAGAGCTTGAGACATCAAACGGGCTTGTCGTCCTACATGATGGGCTCCCATATCTCCCTCAATTTCATCTTTAGGCGTTAAGGCAGCTACTGAGTCAATTACAATAACATCTATTTTCCCTGAACGAACTAAACTTTCTGTTATTTCCAAAGCTTGTTCTCCTGTGTCAGGTTGTGAGACAAGCAATTCTTTAATATTAACTCCTAATTTCCCCGCGTAGTCTGGGTCTAAAGCATGCTCAGCGTCAACAAAGGCTCCAATTCCGCCTATTTTTTGAGCTTGGGCGACTACATGGAGGGCTAAAGTTGTTTTACCGGATGATTCTGGTCCGTAAATTTCTATTATCCTTCCCCGAGGCAGACCACCAATACCGAGGGCATCGTCTAATCCGATGGAACCGGTTGAAATTGACTCTACTCCGACTTTAGGGGCATCACCCAATCGAATTATTGCTCCTTCACCGAATTTGGTTTTTATCTGCTGAATGGTGTCTTCAACATCGGTGGTTTGTCTTGCTTTTTTTGTCACCTCTGGTTTTGTGGTTTTTTTTGTTTTCTTTTCCATATTTTTCTTTGGGCGAATATCTTTTTTGATGTTTCCGCCTTTTTAATAATTTATGTTTAATAATAATTATTCTAAATTTACTCAGTTAAATATTGACTTATTTCATTAACTTCATTTAACAAGGTAAACTAACCTCAATATTTTTTTATTTTCTCTTTCATATTTGTCTTTTGCGATAATACTTATTATATTTAGACCTTTTGCTAAAAGTGTTTCCTCGCTGAATTGTCCGGATGGATCTGTAAAAATTTGTTTACCATTCATATTAAGATAAGAAATATTTTTGGTATAACCTTTTATTGTCACACGGCTTTGAAAGAGAGTAGCATTGTCAGCTGGTTCCGTTAATTCAAGGACGGGTCCTGTGAGGTAATCTTTTGTTTGGTAATATGAATAAGATAAAACTGCTACAATAATTATGCTAAAGAATATTATTTTGAGCAATTTCATCGGGTTTTGCATAACTGAATTCTTTTTTTAAAAAAAGGTTTTTAGGGGCGATTTTGCGAAGCAAAATCGTCTTCCTCATCATTTTTTAAATATTTTCCATCAAAAACCTCTTCATTTTCGGCTGGCTGGTTGTTGTGATCATCGGTTTGACTTGTTACGATCTCTCTTGCTCTTGATCCCTCTCCTGGTCCGATGACCCCATCTTCTTCTAACATATCAATTATTCTTGCGGCTCTTGCATAGCCAATTCTTAGTTTTCTTTGTAAGAATGATGTGGAAGCTTTTCCTGCTAAGATAATTGTCTCTTTGGCCTCTTCATAAAGAGGTTCATCGGACGGGTCTTCCTCTCTGTCTGGTGAAAGTGAGTCAAAGAGGGGGTTTTTATCTTGTTCAGTCGAACTGATGTCTATTTCCTCAGGGATTTCATCTTGATAGGTATCTATTAAGAATTTGACGACTTTCTTTAACTCAGTTTCTGAAATAAAAGCTGATTGAATTCTTGCTGGTTTAGCCATATCACCTGATAGGTAGAGCATATCACCAGCTCCCAAAAGTTTTTCTGCTCCCGCCATATCCAGAATAGTTCGGGAATCAATTTGAGAAGCTACTTGCAAGGCTACTCGGGTGGAAATGTTGGCTTTAATCAACCCAGTAATAACATTAACAGAAGGTCTTTGAGTTGAAAGAATTAAGTGAATTCCAACGGCACGACTCATTTGGGCTAAACGGACAATCACGGCTTCCAATTCTCTTGGAAAGGCCTGCATAATATCAGCTAACTCATCTATGACGATAACAATATATGGCATTGTTTCTGGTAAATTGTCTGTGTCAGTGTTTTTATTTTTTGTTGCTTTTTCGTAGGCGGGGGTAACAATGTTTTGGTGATAGGATTGGATATCTCTAACGGATCTTGATTCAAGAACATCGTATCGCCTATCCATTTCTTTTACTGCCCACTTGAGAGCTAAAATAGCTTTTTTGGCGTTTGTCACGACAGGAGTAAGGAGATGGGGAATATTTTTATACTGAGTAAGTTCAACTCTTTTAGGGTCTATCATTATAAATTTTAGGTCATTGGGGGTGGCCCTAAAGAGGAAAGAAGTAATTAGGGTATGAATCGTCACTGATTTTCCAGCGCCGGTTGCTCCAGCAATTAACATATGAGGAGCTTTAGCCAAATTGACAAAATGGGCTCTTCCGGTGATGTCTTTTCCCAGAGCCATTGTTAAGAGGTGTTTGCTTTGTTGATATTCTTTAAAAGCAAAGAGAGTCGCTAAACCAACTATTGTTCTAGAACTATTTGGTATTTCAATTCCTACTAAAGATTTTCCCGGAATAGGAGCTTCAATTCTGATTGGGTGGGCAGCTAAAGCTAACGATAAGTCATTTTGTAGAGCAACAATTCTTGATAATTTAATTCCTTCCGCTGGTTTTAAAGCATATCTGGTTACTGATGGACCGATGGAAACCTCATCCATCTCAACATTAATTCCAAAATTTCTGAGAGTTCTTTTGATAATATTTGCATTGGCTTTGATATCTCCGACCCCGGGTCGTCCCTTATCTTTTTCTAGAAGAGAGAGAGGGGGTAAAATTGCTTTTTTCCCAAAATAGGCGAGAGCTTTTTTTGAGAGAAATCCTCCTTGTAGATTGATGTCTTTTTCAAAATCGTCATTGCTATTATTAGTAGTTGCTTCTGCTATTTTTTCACTGTTTGGAAGAATTATTGGTGAAATGGTTTCCTCTTCATAATCTTCCTCTTCGTCATCAAATTCATCTCCACCTTTTTTAGTTTTTCTCCAAAATAGTAAATTATTCATCGTTAGTCGGATGTCAAAAATAATTAAGAGAGAAATTAAAAAGAGAGCAGTTAGAAAAATTAAACTAATATAAAGGTCAAAAAATTTTAATAAGGGAGTGGAAACAATTTTGCCAACAGCTCCTCCTTCTCCGACAAAAATTGAATCAATCAGACCGAGTCCAGATAAAAATAAAACTAATGAACTTAGAACCTTTGTCATCACAAAATTTTCTTTGAATTCTTTTAGGTTGGAATAACCCAAAATAAAAAGAGTTGCTGGTAATAGGTAATAACCTATGCCGAATAATTTCTCTAAGAAATAATAAAGTTTGTCACCGGCTATCCCCCCATAATTGAAGGACGACAGCAAAAGAAAGATCGCCAAAACGAAAAGAATAATTGCTACAATTCCTTGGACGGTTTCATCTTTTAATAATTTTTTGGTTCTCACTTCTTTTTTATTTTTCTTTACTTCTTTTTTCATTATTATTTAATTGGTTGATTATTTTAAGATTTTAGGATTACGACTTTTTCAAATTTATTTTTTATTAAAGTTTCTTTAATAATACCATAAAAAAGAATAAAGATAAAAAATAATTCGGTCAAGATAATTGCAACTGTTAGTTGTCAAATTCAATAATATCGTATTATCAATTAGGTTGAGCTTTCTGGAAACTTGTTTTTTTCAAGGACAAAGATATAATGGTCACATAAAGTTTTTAAGGACTGAAAGACTATTTTTTCTAAAAGACAGAAAAGAATGAAAAAGGACATAATATAAAGGTCGTATGAATTCAACAAAAATTGTTAAAAAAAGGGGAGAATATGATTTATATTTAACTTTTTTTTCTAATAAAGTAGAAAAAATTGTTTCTGCGATTTATTTAGTCACAGAACATCTTTCCCAAAAAGAGTCCTTGAAGTGGCAATTAAGGGAGAATGGAATGAGACTGTTATCAAAGACAATGTCTTTGAACGAATCGGATCTTTCCTATCGGGATAAAATCTTGTCTGATATTAAGAGGGTTCTCGCAGAAGTAGGTTTCCTTTTAGAAGTCTCTTTAACGGCTAAAATTATAACAGAAATGAATGTTGAGATTTTTAAGAGAGAATTAGCTCTCCTTTTTAAAATTATAAACGATAGCTCTAACGAAATAGGGCAAAGGAATTCTTTGTCGTTAAGAGGTGATTTTTTCAAGGTCAAAGGTGGAGATTTAGAGACAGAACAACGGGGGGAAAAGAAAGAAGTTTTTGATAAAGGACAAAATAAAGAACAGAGAGAAATGTCTTTTAAAAACTCTTTAAAAATAGGGAATAAAGGCACTTTCATTAAGAGTTCTGAAAAGAAACAATCACGAAAGGCACAAATATTAAAATTATTTAATAAAGGACAAAAACTAACTATAAAGGACATTTCACAGGTGGTAGATGACTGCGGGGAAAAGACAATTCAGCGAGAGTTGCAGACCCTGCTAAAAGACGGCGTTATTAGTAAAGAAGGAGAGAGAAGGTGGAGTCAATATTTCATTGCTTTTTAGGCCCCCTTGTAATATAATAAGTATTGTATTCTGGGTCTTCTTAGCAGAGTTATCCACAAAATTTCTTTGCAAGAGAACGAATGCAAGATATAATTTAGCAGACAATTTTCCGGTGACAAACGGGACGGGAATTTTGTTAGTAGAGGCCCTTTGAAAATTAAATATCTTACCGCAAGTTAAAAAAGAAAAAATTCAAAAAATTAAAAATAAAATATTCGAATACATTGTGACTAAATTTGGTCGTAAATTTAGACGATGTAAAGCAAATAAATTACAAACGAAATTATCAGTTTATTAATTATTAACCGACATAAAAATAATTTTATGTCATTACTGGATTTCTTAAATACATTAATAGTTATTATTAGTTAATTTAGATTTGAGAAATCTTGAAAAAATTATGAGTATATTCGATCTTAAGAAATCTGCAACAGCCAAGTTTGTTTCAGTTTTCATAGGTGGTGCTATGGCTCTTACTTTTGTGTTTGGTGGTGCGATTGCTCCAGCTCAAGCTCAAACAGTGGAAGAGTTAACAGCGCAAATAAATAGTTTGCTTACAATGATTGCCACATTGCAATCTCAATTGTCAGTAATGGGAGGAAGCACAACAGGGGTTTCTTCTTACACCTTCACTAAAGACCTTTCCCAAGGTGATAGTGGAGTAGATGTTTTGAATCTTCAAAAAATTCTTAACATAGATCCAGCAACTAGATTGGGCACAGCCCCAGATTTAGGGTCTCCAGGCTATGAGACTGATTATTTTGGTGTTAGAACCAAAGCGGCTGTCATTAAATTCCAGAACAAATACACGGCTGAAATTTTGACACCAGTTGGTTTGACAGCTGGGACAGGTTATTTTGGACCTTCCACACGAGCTAAAATAAACTCAATGACCTTTGGTTCACCAACCACACCTGTCACATATCCAGCCGGTTGTACATCCACTGTTGGTTATAGTTCAACCACTGGTTTGGCTTGCAACGGAACATCAACAGGAACACCTCCAGTTGTGACACCAGCTGGTACAGGTTTGACAGTTACTTCAGCTTCACAACCAACCGCTACATTAGCACCAGGAGGTGCTGCTAGAGTTCCTTTCACAAAGGTTACTTTGACAGCTAGCTCAGACGGCGATGTTGTTGTTGACTCTATTAAAATAGAGAAATATGGTTTGGTTCAAGACGCTGCCTTTGCAGGAGTTGTCTTGTTAGATGAAGATGGAACACAAATTGGAATTGCTAAAACTTTGAACTCACTTCACCAAGCAACAGTTGGTGATGCTTTCACAGTTAAAGCTGGAACTTCCAAGACTGTTACAATTGCTGGTAACATGACTACTAAAGCATTGATGGCTACTTACACAGGTGAAGTTGGTGGTTTATCTGTAGTTGCAGTTAATACCTCAGCTACTGTTAATGGTTCTCTTCCAATTGTAGGAACTTCTCACACAATGAACAGTTCTTTGGTTCTTGGAACAGCTACAGCTGATAGAGGCATTGATGATCCTAACACTTCAGCAACCAAAGAGGTTGGAGTTAGTGACTACACCTTTGCTGCTATCAAAGTAACCGCTGGTTCCGCAGAAAAAATTAGAGTTCATTCTCTAAGATGGAATCAATCAGGTTCAGCTTCAGCTTCAGATTTAGAAAATCTAAAGACTTATGTTGACGGTGTAGCTTATGATATGATGACTGTTTCATCTGATGGAAAATATTACACAGCTAACTTTGGTGAGGGACTTGTAATTGACAAAGGTTTGTCAAAACAAATTTCTGTTAAAGGTGATATAGCTGGTGGTTCTGGTAGAAATATCGTTTTTGATGTCTACAAGACAACTGATCTCTATGTCACAGGAGAAACTTACGGTTATGGAATTACTCCTGAAGCTGGTTCTACAGATACAGCCTCAACAGCTACTTCTCAATTTACTACCACAACTCCTTGGTTTGATAACTGTCATGTCACAGTTTCTGATGGAACTTTGACAGTTTCCAAAGCTACTTCAGTAGAAGCACAAAACGTGGCTGAAGTTGTTTCTAACCAAGTTTTAGGTGGATTTGATGTAGAAGTTAAAGGAGAAGCTATTTCTGTTGCAAGTATTGTCTTTACTGGAACCATTGCTGGTTCAGCTGGTGGAGTTGGAACAGATATTGATAATGTTACTTTGGTAGATGCTAATGGTTCAGTAGTTGCTGGCCCTGTTAACGCTACTGGAGCTTCAACTAGTGTTACTGTTACTTTCACAGATACTGTTACTTTCCCAATTGGAAAAGGAACTTATACTTTGAAAGGACAATTGGCAAGTGCTTTTGTTCATGATCAAACCATTGTGTTTGCGACCGATCCTGATGATAACTGGACAACTGTAACTGGACAAACCACTGGTAATGCGATTACCCCTGCTCCAACTGGAGCTGTCACTTCTAACACGATGACAGTTAAGGCTGGTAGCGCTGTAATTTACACCTCTGCTACTCCGATTGCTTCTAATGTAGTGGCTGGAGCACAAAATGTTCTCTTCGCTAACTTCCAAATTGATGCAACAGCATCAGGTGAAGATGTCAGATTTACTTCTTTGGTTCTTAACAATACAGCTAGTGCTGAATCAGAATATCAGACAGGTTGTCAATTATGGGATGGAAGCACAGCTTTGAACACCGGTTCAAACATTAAGGATATTGCAGCTGGTGGAACAGCTTCTCAAACCTTTACGCTTGATTCTGGTGGAGTTACTGTTCCAAAAGGCACAGTTAAAACTTTGGCTTTGAAATGTAACTTATCAGCTTCTGCTGATGGACAAACCTATTTGTGGAAGATGTCAGCTGCTCAATCAGGCACAGGTTTAAGTTCAGGCACCACTATTACAGTCGCAGCTGCTAATGTAACTGGTTCTGGGCAAACTATGACAGCTACAACTAAAGGAACATTAACTGTTGCTTTGGACAATGCTAGCCCTGCTTACAAAATTGTGGCTGGTGGTTCAACTAATGTTGAATTAGCTAAATTTAAGTTGTCAGCTACCAACGAAGATGTCACTTTGAAGAAATTAGCTCTTCAATTAACAGATGCTTACAGCACTAATACTGATTTTGTTAATCAAAGAGTGACTGTTTGGGATGGAACAACACAAATTGGTTATGCTTCTTTCGGAAGTGATAACTTTGCGACTTCAACCATAGACCAGACAGTGGTTATTCCGAAAGACGACTTTAAGGTTTTGACCGTTAAAGGCGATTTATCTAAGATTAAGACTACAACTGAAATTGGAACACAGGGTGCTTTGCTGAAAGTTAATTACGACGACGATGACCCAACTGGGACCCAAGGAGTCGGAGCTCAATCTGGGCAAACCATTAACCGAACTTCAAGTGCTGATACCACAGTGGCTGGAGTTCGTATGTTCCGAGCTTACCCTGTCTTTGCTAAGATAAACCTTTCAACTTCTGAAAGAACCTTGACTTCAGGTGCAACCGTTCCTCTTTACAAATTCAGCGTGACTGCTGTTGATGCAGATGGAACAAGTGATGGTATCGGTATTCATCAATTTGTCTTGAATACAGCTACTTCTTCAGATAACCTTATTTCCGGTTCTACTTCTTTGACTAACCTAAAGGTTTATGCTTACACCGATTCTGCTTTCTCAACGACAGTTGACACATCCGCAGACGGGACAGCTTATACTGGTGGTTTAGTGGTTGCTAATATTGCACAAGTACCAGGAGATGCTGGTTCAGACACTGAACTACAATTGAGTTCACCTATTAGAATTCCAGCTGGACAAACCTACTACTTTAAAGTAGTTGGAGTAGGAACTATCGTAGCTGGTTCTGGAACAGTGGCTAACAATTATATTAAGACCTATATTCAAGGTGATACTGCTTTCCCAGTTCTTTATGGTGAGCAGATTATGGCTTCTACTACACCGCTTGACCTTGAGACAGATGATGACTTTATTTGGTCACCATTTGCTTCTTCCACCATTGGCATAAACGCTATTGATTGGACTAACGGTTACAAAGTAGTTGGTCTCCCTGCTGCTGGGATGGAAGCAGAAACTATTTCTCAGTAAATAGTTAAATAACCATCTTGTGATTCGTCTTTGACCTCGGTCATCTGCGAATGGTTACAAAAAACCACCTCATAATGAGGTGGTTTTTTGTTGGTTTTTTGTTGCGATAAAAAAACTTAGCGCTCCAAGCGCTAAGTGGGAGAAGGTGAAAATGTGTTATCTCCCCTAATATTTTACTTAGCGCTCCAAGCGCTAAGTAAACTGGGGATAACTTTATTAAATTAAATAAAAAAGAACACTTGCTTTTACAACCTGTTTTTATTAAAATACCAATTATGAATAAGAAAAATATAATATTTTCAATATTTGTCGCTTTATTATTAACAGGTCTTTGGTTTTATATTTATAAGGATTTAAATAATAATCAAGAAAATCAAATTGATAAAACTGCGACAACGACGCCTTCTTTAGCGGATAGTATTTCAGTTAATTTTGGAGATGATGAAAATGTCGTAGTAGAAATGCTGAATAATGATGAACAGGATCTTCAAGAAAATCAAGAAAAACCTGAAATAATTAGACCAATACCAGATTTAGATAGAAAAATAGTCTTTGGAGATGATTTTTCTGAGCAAGAACAACAAATAATGATTGATGAGATGGAAGGGATGATTCTGGAGCTTAAAAATGACCCAACTTCTTTTAGTAATTGGCTCTATTTAGGGCTTGATAGAAAGGGAATTGGTGATTACGAGGGAGCAAAACAAGCTTGGGAGTATGCAATGTTGATTGAACCAGGTAGCTTTGTTGTGAGGGGCAATTTAGGCGATTTATATGCGTATTACTTGAAGGATAACAAAAAAGCAGAGGATAATTACTTAAAAGCATTGGAATTAGGTCCCAGCCAAATTTATCTTTATTATAAAACAGCAGAATTTTATCGAGATTTTCTTAATGATAGTCAAAAAGCCAAAGGAATTGTCCAAATAGGGCTTAAATTAAGCCCAGATTCATCAGAACTTCAATCTCTCCTTCAATCTCTTTAATAGTTTACCTAAACTTAAAAACTTAGCCCTCCAAGGGCTAAGTTTTTATTTTAAATTAAATTAGTTTATCCACAGGATAACTTAGCCCTTGGAGGGCTAAGTTGATATCATTATATTTATGAGAGAACCATTTGTAATAGGTGAGTATTATCATATATATAATAGGGGCACTGATAAAAGGGTCATTTTTAATGAGAGATTTGATCTATTGAGATTTACTCAAAGCATGGAAGAATTTAATGTTCCCGAACCGATAGGGAGTATTTACAACAATAGATTTAAAGATAGAAAAAAACTTAGCGCTTCGAGCGCTAAGTTGGTTGATTTTGTTTGTTTTTGTTTAAACCCTAATCATTATCATTTTATTTTGACTCCCTTGGTTGAAAATGGAATTGAAAAATTTATGCAAAAGTTAGGGGCTGGGTATACTATGTTTTTTAATGTTAAATATAAGAGAACAGGAGTGTTATTTCAAGGTAGATTTAAAGCTGTTCATATAGATTCTGATGAATATTTGATGTATTTGAATGTTTATGTAAATTTGAATGATAGAGCTCATTCACTTGGCGTTTCGAGCGCCAAGTGGATGGGGAAGTCAAGTTGGGGTGAATATATCGGGGAAAATAATGAGAATTTTTGTAATAAAGAAATAATTTTAGGTAGGTTTAATTCTGGGGTAGAGTACAAAAAATTTGCTGAAGAGACTTTGAAAGGGATTATAAAAAGAAAAAGAGAAATGGCAGGATATTTACTTGAATAATTTGAGTTATCCCCAGTTTACTTAGCGCTTGGAGCGCTAAGTAATAATGTGTGGTGTATAATGTATAGAATTTAATTTAACAGAAAATAACTACTAGTAGAAATAACAGAAAATGATAAATAAGAGGTCTTTAAAGTTTGTGTTTGGTTTTTTGGGAATTTTGTTAGTGGCAATGATAATTTTGGTAGCGACTAGTTATTTTGAGCAGAATGGCATTGATGAGGCCCCACCTGAGATGAATTTAGCAGATAATCAAGTTTAATTGATTATAATAAAAAATTATGATGATGAGGAGTTTAGAACCGAGAAAAAAATGTATGGTCGGTTTTTTGGTAGTTGTGTTGTTAATAATGGGGGTTTGGTTGGTATTACAAAATAGAGAAATTGAAATTAGGTTTGATGAAAATGGGGGTTTGATTGTGCCGGATAAACCGTGGTATGAGGGGAATATCCAATATATGAAGAAGGTCGCGGATTTAGAAACAAGATTATTGGAAATGGAAAAACAGGACAATTTCGGCGGGGCCACCCCCCAAGAAACTTTTGATGCTTTTGTGGAAGCGTTAAAAGCGGGAGATACGGAGTTGGCGAGTCGGTATTTTGTTATAAATGATCAAAAAAATGAATTGAGGGAATTGGCAAAGTTAAGTGATGAGCAACTTTCTGATTATTTGGAGATGTTAATGTTAGGGAATAATTTTTCTTGTAATGATGGTTTGGGTTGGTGTGAATTATACGGAACATATCAAGAAAAGAATGTTTTAATAGCGAGATTTATGTATATAGAACAAGCAAAAGTGTGGAAAATGGAAAGTTTATAAAAATAATAATCTTATTAGTGGGGATGTTCAGCATCCCCATTTTTAATAGTTTCGCTTATAACGACAAAACGACTCATCCAGCTTTGACTCAAGAAATTATAAAATTATTTGAGTCGCATTATCCAGAAATTAAATTTAGCGAGGAAGAAATTAGTCGCATTGAATTGGGCAGTCAAGAGGAGGATTCTCCCAAATTGCGTTGTTTAGCTCATTTTTATGATCCTGTTTATGAAGAGGGTTTATTTGGAAATTTACCAGCCAAACAATGGGCTCAGTCTTCTGTGGCTCAAGGTCTTTTGGATGTTAAATACGATGTTCTCTTAGCTAATGTCTCTCAAGATTTATTTGCTTCGGAGACTGATTTTTCTTTTGATAGGGCAGTGTTTGAATATGTCCATAATGATAAATTGAGGGGATTGGAGAGTTTAGGGCATCTTTTGCATTTATTGGAAGATATGGCAGTGCCTCCTCACACCAGAGGAGATGCTCATCCTCTTGGTTCTCTGTATGAGGAATATGCAGAAATCTGGACGAAAGATAGTATTAATACAGCCGAAGGGCTAATAAACAAACAGGAAAAAATAGTTGTTTTACCTACCTTAAATGATTATTTTTATAATTTGGCTTTGTTCACTAATAGGAATTTTTTTAGTGAAGATACTATTTTTGATGAGAAATATTCAAAGCCTATTATCTCTTATGAAAAAAAAGAAAATAATACTAATTTTGGTATTGGTATAAATAATGATGTTAATTATAAATTGGTTAGAATTGAAAATGTTTTAGATCACGGAAATTTGAAATCTGCATATTTCATCGAAGATCAAGATAATCTAATTTTTACCGATTATTGGGAGGCTCTCTCTGAGCAGGCGGTGCTGTCTGGAGCCGGAGTGATGAGGTTATTTTTTGAAGCGGTGGAAGAGGAAAAGCAAACTTTGGCTTTGGACAGAAAAAATAAGAGTATTTTTGATGTGGTGGCCTTGGGGGCGACAGATTTGAGTAATAAAACAGTCAAAGCGTTAGCTAATTTAGCTCAGATGGTGGGGAAGAGCATTGCGAAAATTGACCGACAGGATTTAGTAGCGAATGTGGAAAAGGGGCAGGGGGAAGAAGGGGACGGTGAGGAGGAAGTGGGGGCGGAAGTGGTTGGCGTCAGCCAACCACTTCCGCCCCCGAGCCCGTCCATTCCTCCTGAACCAAAACCAGAAGACCCCGGTAGTCCAGAATTAAAAAGATTGGCTTTGATTCTGAAGGAAGTTGAGAAAATGGTAGCTCGTTTGGAAGAAGAAGCGGGTGTTTTAGCTGGCCAAAATACTGGCGGAACCGGAGAGGAATTGGTTGTCAGTGAGAATAATAACAGTAATGAGAATGGTGGAAATGAACCAACAGCAAACTCTAATGGGAATAACGGTAATGGTGGTCCGGGGAATGATAATGGAAATGGAGAGGGTAACAATGGGGACAGCAACGGAAACGGTGGTAGCAATGGGGGTAGTAGTGGGGGCGGTGGTGGTAGTGGGGGCGGTGGCGGAGGCTCCGCCTCCGCCTCTGCCCCAGTCTTTTCTCAAGAATCAACAGCGACAAGCACTGCCAATTCTACTGTTACCACGACCACTACCGCCACTACGACCGTTACAACCACTGCGACAACCACTCTCACCTCCATTATTAATCTCCCTACTATAATTTCACCAAGTAATTTTTCGCAATTGGCGACTACCACCATCACTTTTTCGGGCACAGCTTCTTCCACTCAAATTATTTCAACTGATTTTTCTAGTGCTACTACAACCGTTGACTACAGCAATGATTGGGAATTAACTTTATTTGATTTCAACCAAGGAACTACCACCTTGGCGTTTTTTGCGAGTGATAATCAAAATATTTCCAGTTCTACTGAAATTGAAATTTTTGTTAATTCTACTACTGCTACTACTACCGCCACGACGACCCCTACTTCGGTTAGTATTGATGCTCCTTCTTTGGAAATCAACCAATGCAACAATTCAATCTCATCCTCGGTTTGTGTAATTACGACTACCACTTTAGATATCAGTTGGGCAACCACTACTCCTTGTGCTAACTTTGCTTATTTTAACATTGAAAATAACGGTGTTTTTTCAACAACTGATGCCACTACCACTCAAATAACCAACATTGCAGACAACTCGACCTACACATTTTCAGTAGCTGTAGTAGATACCAGTGGTAACTCTTCTGTTGCTACTACCCAAACGGTTACCATCAAGACGATGCCAATTATCATTAACGAAATCGCTTGGGCGGGGACGGATACTTCTTCCGCAGATGAGTGGATTGAACTTTATAATCGGAGTGATGAAGACATTGATTTAACAGATTGGATTTTATATGCAGAAGATTTGTCACCGGTGCTTACTTTTTCTGATGCTAACGACAAAATTATTGAAGCGGGGAGTTATTATTTAATTGAAAGGACTGATGATACAACTGTCAGTGATATTTCGGCTGATTTTACGGTACCTTTTAGTGGCTGGACGACCAGTTTGGGTTTGTCTAACAATGGCGAACATTTAATTTTGGCTTACCAAACAGGGGACCAAGCGACGACTACGGTTGATGAAGTCGCTTTTGGTCAAGATGAGGGCGGGTGGCCAGAAAAAGGGAATATTTGTTCTTATGGTCGGTGTCAGACATTGGAAAAATACAATCCAGATTTACCGGGAATCCAGAGAGATAATTGGGGGCTTTCAATTGGACAGTACATTTTGAATGGTCATGACAGTGCTGGAACAACTATTAAAGGCACTCCGCGGTCGCGGAATAGTTTGAATTATAAAATTGCTAAAGGTAGTCATCTTACTCAGGATAAAATTTTGACAGGAAAAAACTCGCCTTATTTTGTTGGGAGTGATGGCTTGGTTGTAGATAGTGGGGTAATTTTGACTATTGAAGCGGGAGTGGTGATCAAAACTATTGAGCGTTATGGTGATGCTAAACTAACAATCAATGGTTCCATTCAAGCTAATGGCGGGGAGCATGGTGACCAAGTAATTTTTACGGCCTTTTCTGACGATACGGGGGGTGATACCAACGGGGACGGGTATTGTGTTTCAAGTCCTGTTAATACTTGTCCGGGAGCGGGTAATAATTTTTGGTCGCAGATCGTCATTGATTCGGAAGAAGAATCTAATTTTAACAATACTATTTTCTTGTTTGGGGGGGCTCGTCTGAGGACCGACCAGCCGGAGGCCATGGTGGTAGTGAAAGATTCTTCGGTTAGTTTCACTAATTGCTCTTTTGAAATGTCTTACGCTACTGGTTTACATTTAACTGCCACAACAGCTGTTATTGATAATTGTAATTTTAAGAATAATAAAACGGTAAAGAGTTATTCTGATAAGACTTATTATGGTTTGTTGGCTACGAATGGAGATATTACAGTCAAAAATTCAATTTTTGAAAATAATCAGGTTAGCTTAGGGTTATTTGATACGGTGGGTGCCGTGGTTGATTCTAATTTTTTCCGTAATCATAAAAATACAGTGCCGGCCTATGCTGATTTTCCTTTGGTAATGAATGGTTCCACCGATTTTATTTTGACCAATAATTCAGGAACGAATAATTATAAAAATGCTATTTCTTTGCAGGGTTATATTGCGAGAGAGGGGTCAGACACCCATTTAGTTAAAAATCCTTTACCGTATTTGTTAGAAAGAAATATATATACAACGGCTAGTTCGATTTTAACTATTAGTCCTGGGGTGGTTATCAAATTTAATGATAATTGCACTAACTGCGGAACTTTAGGAATAGAAGGACAATTGTTTGTTAACGGGGGTGAAAATGCTGGCGAAAAGGTTATTTTTACTTCGGCTTATGATGATAGTGATGGCACGGATATGTATAATGATGGTCCAACGACTGGGGAAATAACTAAAAACCAAAAAATTGCTTTGATTGCCACCAGCCCTTCAATAAAAAATGCTGAGTTTCGGTATTTAAAAGAAGCTCTGTCATTTGTTAATTGTGATCCCGTTGATTTGAATTTAGAAAATGTCTTGTTCCAAGATAATATTTGGTCAATTCAAACCAATCGTGACAATGTGCAAGTTACTTTGGCTGACAATTTGACTTTTGCTACTTCAACCTCGCAATCGATGAATGCTCATATCAAAGAAGCTCTCCAAACAGCCAAAGACAACGGGGCGAATATCACTTGGTAATAAAAAGCACTTAGCGCTTGGAGCGCTAAGTAAACTGGGGATAACTCCTAGGTGATTTTTTGATTGCATTGACATTTTTTACCTCTTGAATATACTGGATTGTATTAGTCGAGGTATTATTAAATTTTAATTCAAAGTAAATATGGATTCTTTCAAAGATGGAAAATATATTATAGGTTTTTTGGTAGGAGTTATTTGTTCTTTTGTAGTAATGGGTGGAATTAAAAATTATTACGGTGTTGATGATGCTGATTTGTCTGATATACAGGAGGCGACTTCAAGTGAAAGTCAAATAATTGACAAAAATGAAGGGGTGCAGGGCGTTGATGATAAACAATCTGTGTCTAATGTTGTTAGCCAAACCACTCCACTTAATTCTACAGTAACTAAACCTGAGGACCCTAACAGTCCAGAATTACAGAGACTTGATTTAATTTTAAAAGAAGCTGGAAAGATGGTAGATAGATTGACAGCGGAAATAAACGCTACCACAAAATAATTCCAAGGATTGAATCTAAAAAATGGAAAAAATGCTGTTTTGTTGCATATCTTTTTTGTATGTGCTTTAATAGTATTAATAAAGATCAGAGAAAGTAGGCACTTACCCCAATTTTGCAGGGGTGTAAATAAGCCCTACCGAGGTCGAGACATTAAAGTGTTTTTCTCTGAATCTTGTTAGAAATAACAGGGTTTTTAATTTGTAAATTAGAAGATTGGAAATTAGGAGAAAAATTGGCAAAGCCAATTTTTCTCCTGACACACTAATAGTTAATTTACTAAAAATTAATAAAATGGCAATTAAAAAAGAGAAGAAAGAAGAAATTTGTAAAAAAGTGCAAGATATTGTAGATGATTTTTCTACAGTGGTTTTTGTTAATTTTCATGGTCTTAATGTCATAGATACAACTCAGCTTAAATCTTCCTTGAGAGAAGATGATTCTTTTTATCTGGTTGCTAAAAAGTCTTTGGTTAAGAGGGTTTTGCAAGGTTCTGCTATTAAGGGTGAAATTCCCGAATTGAATGGCGAACTTGCGTTGGCTTACAGCAAGGACCAAATTGCTCCAGCTCGAGGGGTTTTTGGCTTTCAAAAAAAACATAAAGAAAAAATCTCTATTTTGGGGGGTATTTTTGAAGGAACTTATGTTGATAAAGATAAAATGTCATCAATTGCGCAAATCCCGTCGTTGTTAACTTTACGAGCGCAATTTGTGAATCTTATTAATTCACCAATTCAAGGTTTGGTGATTGCATTGAATGGAATAGCTGAAAAACAAACAGTTTAATTACTTAGCGCTCCAAGCGCTAAGTAAATTGGGGATAACTTTTATCATTTCATTTATCATTTAGAAAATAAAAATCATGAGTAAAGATATAATAAATAAAACAGAAGAAAAAGAAGGAGTAGAAGAGGTTGTCACTCCTAAAGTTGAAGTAAAAGAAGAGAAAAAAGAAGAAAAAGTTGAAGTACCAAAGAAATTTAAAGCGATTGTTGATGAAATTGATTCAATGTCAGTTTTAGATTTATATGAATTAGTAAAATTACTTGAAAAGAAATTTGGTGTTTCGGCGGCGGCTGTTGCTGTTGCTGGTGGGGCATCAAACGGGGGAGGAGAAGAGGTAGAGGAAAAAAATTCTTTTGACGCTGAACTTACTTCTGCGGGAACTCAGAAAATAGCTGTTATCAAGGTGATTAAAGCTTCTCTCAGTTTAGGATTAAAAGAAGCTAAAGAATTAGTTGATTCTGCTCCAGTGGCTTTAAAGAAAGGGATGAAGAAAGATGAAGCTGAAGCTTTGAAGAAGGAAGTTGAAGAGGCTGGGGGGACAGTAGAGTTAAAATAAAGAGGGAATCTTCGAATAAGAAAAAAAGACGATTTGCTAAAGCAAACCGTCTTTTTTTCTTGCTGGGATAAAAAATAGGTGTTATTATATTCAGTATGGAAATACTATCTAAATTATTCGGAAGTGTTGCCAGGGTTAAAATAATGAAATTATTTTTGCTTAATCCTGAGCAAGCTTTTGATGGGGCAGAAGTCTCTGAAAGAACAAAGATTATTGCCTCCACCTCAAGAGGGGAATTAAATTTACTCAGCAAAATAGAATTTATTAAGAAAAAGACCTTTTTTAAAGAAAATATAAAAAAAACTAATAAAAGTGGCAAAATAAGCAAGAAGAAGGTTGAGGGATGGATTTTAAATAAAGATTTTCGTTTTATAGCTCCTTTAGAGAACCTTTTGGTTGAGAGCGGAACTTTGAAACCAAACGAAATTATTGATCGGTTGAAAGGCGTTGGAAATTTGAAATTATTGATAGTGGCGGGTGTTTTTATTCAAGATATGAATAGTCGAGCTGATATCTTGATAGTAGGCGATAATTTGAGTGAGGCTTCTTTAGAAAAATCAATGCGAATCCTAGAATCTGAGGTGGGGAAAGAATTAAGATATGTTGTTTTTGAGACGGACGATTTTAAATACCGATTGGGTATCTATGACAAATTACTGCGTGATATTCTTGATTATTCTCACAAGAAAATTATAAATAAAATAGGTGTTTAGCTTTATCCACAGTTCCCTTCTTTTTATTTTTGTTTAGGTGTTATTATATAGGTTATAAGTGAAAAAGAGGTCGTTAACCCATAACAATTAAGGTTTTATTTGTTGTTAGGGTGGTGTTTATTAATAATTATTAATTTTTTTAATCTTAAAATAAATAATATGATATCAACTTGGAGTGAGATATTAAATCAATCGTTTCAAAATCTTTGGGTCGGTGTAGTAAGTTTTTTGCCTAATTTAATTGTGGCAATTATAATTTTTATAATTGGCTGGGTGATTAGTGCTCTTCTTGGTAGAGTAGTAGCACAAATAATTCATTCTCTTGGTATAGATAAAATTCTTAGGAGGACCGGTGTAGAAAAAACTTTAAATAAAGCGGGTTTTCAATTAAATTCTGGTAAGTTTATTGGGGCTTTAGTTAAATGGTTTATCATCATTGTATTTTTGGTGGCCTCTTTTGATGTGTTAGGACTTGCTCAGGTCAACCAATTTCTACAACAGGTGGTTTTGCTTTATCTTCCTAGAGTGATTGCTGCTGTATTAATTCTTTTGGTGGCGGCTGTTATTGCTGATGTGGTTGAAAGTTTAGTAAAGGGGTCAGCAAAAATGGCTGATGTTAAAGTCTCTCATTTTTTGGGGGTGATGGCTCGTTGGTCCATTTGGATATTTGCAGTTTTGATGGCGCTTTACCAAATGGGAGTAGCAGCGACTTTCATTCAAACAATTTTCACTGGCTTGGTTGTTGCTTTTTCTTTAGCAGTCGGTTTAGCTTTTGGTTTGGGTGGCAAGACTGCAGCTGGAGAAGCAATTGAGAAGTTCAAGAAAAATATTGGTAAATAAACTAATTTGATTAAAAAAGATCGGCCCAATTTCTCGAAAATGAATTGGGCTGGTTTTTTAGTTATCCCCAGTTCACTTAGCGCTTGGAGCGCTAAGTAAAAAGGCCAAGCTGTTCCTAGATGGGTGGCTTGGCCTTGAGGATGCGCGGGGAAATACATCCTCATGTTAGGGGATTTTGGAGGAGCAGAAACGCTCCAACAGCGTTTCTGCTTCCTCGGGTTGCCCATGTCGCTCCAGATAGAGGCAACGGGCGAGGACATCTCGCTCTTTGCTAAGATTGAGTTGTTTGGTAGGGGGGATCAAAAGACCGTCTCCCCATGTGAAGACAAAGAACCCCTTTCCTGTTTCCACCAAACGAACTCCAGGTTGTTCTCTTAGTTCTTTTCCCATCGCTATTCTCCTTTTTTGTTTAAGTGTTTGCCTCTATTTTTTTTTGGATGAACCTTTTCTGAATTAACCTTTGAAGTTCCCCACCTTTAATACATAATTGGGAACATGAAATATACACACATAATGTATGGGGAACGAAGAAGAATCGAACATTTACTTAGGTCAAAGATGAGTAAAAATCAAA
>Ga0210057_1000969_pt1 | contig 45287 bp, 42 predicted proteins | sample CryGeyCG2114_010_2_FD_183968 | JGI IMG/M metagenome (GOLD analysis project Ga0210057, IMG submission 183968) | Groundwater microbial communities from aquifer - Crystal Geyser CG10_big_fil_rev_8/21/14_0.10 (SPAdes) (version 2) | ecosystem: Environmental > Aquatic > Deep subsurface > Groundwater ...
CCCGCCGATAAGATTAGGCGTTATAAATATAATGCGGTTATTGACGGGGATGCTTACCGGAGACTTCAAGATAATATCATTACCGCTAAAGGTATTGGTAAATGCGTCCATCAAACCAGATACTCGGTTACGTATAATGATGGTTATTTTGTAAGCTCGGCTATATTTACTGACGTACCCCACGATCATCCGATCGTGGCCGAGGAGATATTTGGACCGATACTTTTCGTGTTTTTCGCGGAAAGCTTGGATGTTGCTATCGACATGGCCGGAGTTTATCCCCACATTACTTCCGGCATCTATTCACTTCTGGAAAGCGAAATAGATCAATTTGTTTCGGGGATGATGAGGCGCGGATCCGGGAATATTTACGTAAACCGCGCGATAACAGGATCTATGGTTGGACGAAATCCTTTCGGAGGAAGGCGGAAATCGGGGAGCGGACTTAAAACGGGGATCCCCGAACGGCTCAACTTCTTTTTGGATGAAGTGACGGTAACTCGCAACTATCTTTCACAAGGTATTTTGGTTAGAGATAAGAAAGATTGAACATTTTAGGTCCCGCTTTTAAAGCGGGACTTTTTTATTATCGTGTTTTTTTTACGGTTAAAAATTTGAAAATAACCTATTAAATGAATATAATTACATTTATATGCGTTATGACCCCAAAAAAATAGAGGGAAAATGGCAGGAAAAATGGTTAAAAGAAAAGACGTATGAGCCTGACTTTAAAAAAGCAAAAACCCCCTTTTATAATTTAATGATGTTCCCCTACCCCTCCGCTGAAGGGCTTCATGTGGGGAATATGTATGCTTTTGTGGGAGCCGATATTTATGGGCGTTTTATGAGAATGCGCGGTTCAGATGTTTTTGAACCGATAGGTCTTGATGGTTTCGGGATACATTCAGAGAATTACGCTATAAAGATAGGTAAACATCCCGTAGACCAGGCCAAAATTTCCGAGAAGAATTTTTATAAACAGCTTAAAATGATAGGAAATGGTTTTGCTTGGAACGAGCATCTTGAGACTTATGACCCGGAATATTACAAATGGACCCAATGGATATTCGTTCAGATGTTTAAAAAAGGCCTGGCCTATAGGAAAAAGTCCCCGGTTAATTGGTGTCCCTCGTGTAAAACCGTACTTGCGGACGAGCAGGTTATTTCGGGAGAATGCGAACGGTGCGGGACTATTGTTATAAAAAAGAATCTGGAACAGTGGTTTTTTAAGATCACCGATTACGCCGATCGTCTTTTAAAAAATCTTGATAAGATTGATTGGTCGGAGAACGTAAAGATAGCCCAGAGAAATTGGATAGGTAAAAGTGAAGGAGCTTTGATAAAATTTGAAATTCAAAGCACTAAATCCGAAACAAATTCTAAATATCAAAATTCAAAACAATTTCTAGAAGTTTTTACAACGAGACCGGATACTTTGTTCGGAGCGACCTATCTTGTGTTAAGCCCCGAACATCCGTGGCTTATACAAGAAATCCGAAACACAAAATCCAAAATTCTAAACAAATCAGAAATTAAAAATTATATAAATACTGCAAAAATAAAAACCGACGAAGAAAGAATTGCCGAAGGAAAAGAGAAGACCGGAGTTGAAATAAAGGGCATAAAAGCGATAAATCCGGCAACGGGATCCGAAATTCCAATATGGGTAGCGGATTATGTTTTAGGACACGTTGGAACGGGAGTGATTATGGCGGTACCGGCGCATGACCAAAGGGATTTTGAATTCGCAAAAAAATATAATCTTCCAATAAAACAGGTTGTGGCACCTCATGTTATAGATATTGTTAATCCCCCTAAAAAAGACAAGACCAACACACAAAGAGTTATAGTTCACGCGATAGTAAAGCATCCGACCGAGAAAAAAATTCTTACATTAAAGTGGAATATTCAACCGTGGCAGACTTTTATAACCGGTGGAGTTGAGCTGGGAGAAGATGTGGCGGATGCCGCCGAAAGAGAGGTTCGTGAAGAGACTGGATATAAAAATCTAAAATTTACGGGCAAACTGCCTTATGTGGTCTTTGCCGAATTTTATGCCGCGCATAAAGATGTTAATCGGGCGGTTTTTGCCAATTTCGTAAGTTTTGATCTAATAAATCTTGAAAGAGATGAAGTTTCAGAAGAAGAGATGTCTCTGCATGAGCCGGAATGGATAGATATAAAAGATATAAAAAAACTTTCTCCGGTTTCGGAGCTTGAACATGTTATTAATTGGCTTGAAAAAGGGGACAGCATATATACCGGAGAGGGGATATTAATGAATTCCAGTAAATTTGATGGCATGGATTCAGATGAAGCGAAACGGGAAATTACTAATTTTGTCGGAGGTAAGAAAAAGGACCAATTTCGTTTGCGCGACTGGCTTATTTCTCGCCAGCGTTATTGGGGCCCACCAATACCCATCATTTATTGTCGTAAATGCTGGGAAATTCGAAATTCTAAATTCGAAATTCGAAATTTAAAAGAAGGATTTGATTATTCTGTTTTTGATGGCAAGGAACATATTATTTATAGTGTTCCTGAAGATGAATTGCCTGTAAAACTCCCTAATATTAAAGATTTTAGGCCGACCGGCACCGACAAATCGCCCTTGGCTACGGTTGAAAGTTTTTATAAGGTAAAGTGTCCCGAATGCGGGGGATGGGCGAAAAGAGAAACCGATGTTTCGGATACTTTTTTGGATTCGGCCTGGTATTACCTCGGGTATTTAACCCTCGGAAATAAAAAATCAAAAATCTCCTCCGAAGGCGGATCCGCCTCGGGCGGAAAAAATAAAAATTTTATACCCGACGAAAAATTAATTAAAAAATGGCTGCCGGTAGATATGTATATTGGTGGAGCGGAACATGCGGTACTCCATCTTCTGTATGTGAGGTTTATGTCTATGGCTCTGCACGATATGGGTGTGTTGGATTTTTCCTCCCCAGCCAGAGGCTGGTCCGCCTCTGGCGGAAAAGGCGGCCTAGAGCGTGCCGGTACGGCCGAGGGACGCGTCTCTGGCGGAGAAGAGCCCTTTAAAAAATTCCGGGCTCATGGCCTTTTAATAAAAGACGGGGCTAAAATGTCTAAATCCAAAGGCAATGTTGTGAATCCGGATGAATATATAAGAGCTTATGGAGCCGATACCCTTCGTATGTATTTGATGTTTTTGGGTCCTTTTGAGAGGGGAGGAGATTTTTGTGATACCGGCATAAAAGGTATAACCAGGTTGCTTGAGAGGGTTTTTAAATTATATTCTCAAAACAGCCGGATGTTGGATATAAACTCCGTAGATCGACAGATAAAAAAGATTCTCCATAAAACCGTAAAAAAGGTTACCGAAGATCTGGCGGAATTGCAATATAATACCGCGATCTCGGCAATAATGATACTCATGAATGAATTTGAGCGGAAAAAAGAAGACGTGACCTTCGAAGATATGGAAGTACTTATAAAGATCCTCGCGCCTTTCGCGCCTCATGTGTCCGAAGAGCTGTGGCAGGATTCCATTAAAACATCCAAAAAAAGAACGGATAAAAAATTCAGGTCGGTGCATTCCGAAGAGTGGCCCGCGTATGACCCTAAATTAATTGAGGAGGATTTTTTTGATCTTATTATACAAGTAAATGGAAAGGTTCGGGCGAAGGTTAGTGTGCCTCGGGATATTTCAAAAGAGGAAGCCGAGAAAGCCGCTTTGAACCTGCAAGATCTTAAAAGGTACGTGACAACGGCTCCCAAAAAATCCATATTCATCCCGGGCCGTCTTATTAATTTTGTGCTCTGATTTTCTTGATTTTTTCTTTAATTTGTGCTATAGTTTTATCGAATTTGATATTTAATAATTCAGGGAAAGGAGGGGGATATGTTAATAAAAACATATCTTTTTTCAGGGCTTTTGTTCTTTTTCGGATTTAAATGGATGCTCGCGCTTGTTCACGTTATAAGGCATCGGGATTATACGTTGCAGGTATCGGTGCTTATCCTTGAGGTGGTGGCAGTGCTGTTCGGGTTAGCCCAGCTTATTTTCGGGATAGGTGTTTCCGGAAACGTTATCGCTTCTCTGCGTATCCTCGGCTTGGTACTGTTTACGGCAGGTATCGCTATAACATTTATTTCAAGAATTCGTTTGAACGATAGTTATTGCCCGGCGGCAATAAAAGGTGAGCCTAAAGAATTGGTGACCTCGGGTCTGTATTGTCACGTAAGACATCCGATTTATTTCGGGGCTATCCTATTCGGGCTGGGGTTTGAGTCGATACTTTCGAGTCCCTTTGTTTTTGTTATTTTTTTGTCTATTCCAATTTTTTTGAGACAGATCAACCGGGAGGAAGAATTGCTTAAAAAAACTTTCCCTTGCGAATGGTCCAAATTCGTAAAAAGAACCCCATATAAGCTCATTCCATTTCTATTTTAGCTCCCGAATTTGGGAGCTTCTTTTTTCCACAGTTTTGTAGAAAATTTGTTGACAAAAAAATACTTTAAAATATCATTAAAATATGCTTCCCGAACTTAAATCAGTACTAAAAAGTATAAATTTGAATGACAAAGAAATCGCGGTTTATGAAGAGATCCTTCCTTTGGGGAGGGGCACCGTCAGAAAGATTGCCGAAAAAACTGGCATAAACCGCGGGACAGTCCATGATATTTTGGAAGATCTCGTTCAGAAAAAATTACTTATTTCAGAGGCGAATGGATCTCGCCGACGTTTTATAGTTGCCTCGCCCGATAAAATTTTTTCTATTCTTGAGCAGGAAAAAAATAAAATTTCTGAAGCCGAAAAAAAAGTTGCCCTTGTGATGCCCCAGCTGATGTCTTTATATGTTAAACAGGGCGGGCGTCCAGCGGTGCAGTATTTTGATTCCGATAAGGGAATAAAAAAAATATTAGAGGATGTTCTTGAAACGATGCAAAAAGAAGGGGAAAAAGAATACGCGGTCTATTCTTCAAAATCAGTAAGGAGTTATCTTTATAAACTTTATCCTAATTTCACCAAAGAAAAGTTAAAAAGAAAAATAAAAACTCGGGTTATTGCTTTGGGCGACGGAGGCGACCCCAAGAATATCAAGTTGGCGGAAAGGCGATTGATAAATATTGACGCGCCGGCGTATATTCTAATTTATGGTCCCAAGGTCGCGTTGTTGTCGATAGCCGAGGATAAAATGCCTTTTGGAGTTCTTATAATAGATAGAAAGATCGCGACGACCCAGAGAATCGTTTTTGATGAGTTGTGGAAAAGGTTAAGGATAAATATTTAATAAAACTTAATTAAAAATTAATTTGAACGGAATAATATTTTTATATAACTATTTTTAATTTTTTCAAAATATGTGCGGCATAATCGGCTATATAGGTAAAAAAGATGCCCTTAAGGTCGTTCTCAACGGTCTTAAGCGTCTTGAATACAGGGGGTATGATTCTGCCGGGGTTGCTTTTTTTGACAATTTTAAAAAGATTAGAACTTTCAAATCGGCCGGAAAGATAGCGGTGCTTGAAAAATCGATTTTTAAACATAATCCTCATTCATCGGTCTTGGCGATAGGACATACCAGGTGGGCTACCCATGGAGCACCGACAAAAATTAACGCTCATCCGCATCTTGATTGCAGAGGGGAGATTGCGATTGCTCACAATGGAATAATTGAAAATTATGAGTCTCTTCGTGAGGCTTTAGGGCGCGAGGGTCATATTTTTCGTTCTTCTACCGATACCGAAGTTGTGGCTCATCTTATTGAAAGATCTTTCACGATGGGCGCGCGTACTTTTGAAGATGCCATGCGCGAAGCGCTCAGGCACGTTAAAGGCTCGTATGCCATTGTCGCGTTATCATCGCGTTTCCCCAGTCGGATTGTCGCGGCAAAAAACGGCTCCCCGATCCTTTTGGGTTTGGGGGAAAATGAATATATTATCGCGTCCGATGCAAGCGCTATAACCGAGTACACCAAAAAAGTGGTTTATATTAATGATCGTGAAATTCTAACCATAAGTGGTGGAAATTATCGAATTTTTGATATGTCTAATCGTACTCTTTCGAGAAAAATATCGAACATTGATTGGTCTGTTGAAGAGTCCCAAAAAGGGGGGTTTAGTCATTTTATGCTTAAAGAGATACACGAAGCGCCTAAAGTCATTGAAAATGCGTTGCGGGGAAGGGTTTCGGTTAAATCCGGAAAAGTAAAATTGAGCGAGCTTGATGCTATAAAAAATAGACTAAAACAGATCCAAAGAGTCGTTATTACCGCTTGTGGGACATCATATTTCGCGGCTCTTGTTGGAAAATATCTAATGGAAACTTTTACCGGTTTATCGGTTGAAGTGGTAAACGCGTCCGAATTTCGTTACCGGCCGCCTGTTCTTAACTCATCTACCGCGGTAATTGCTATTTCGCAGTCGGGTGAGACGGCCGACACTTTAGAGGCCTTGCGTGAGGCAAAAAAGATGCGTGCTGTTACCATAGCTATCGTCAACGTTGTTGGTTCAACCATTGCTCGTGAAGTTGACGCAGTGATCTATAATTATGCCGGACCCGAAATAGCGGTTGCTTCCACAAAAGCTTTTATTTCACAATTGGTCATTTTAGTGCTTGCCGCATTGTATTTGAGGGATAGTGTCGTGGGTATTATCCCTAAACCCGATATCGACCCGTTAAAAATAATGCGCGAACTTTTATCTCTTCCGTCTAAGGCAAAGAAGACTCTCGAACAAAGCGACGAAATACAAAAGATCGCGGCTAAATTCAGTCGTTTTGACAATTTTTTATTTTTAGGTCGCAAGTTTAATTGGCCTACGGCCTTAGAGGGAGCGCTTAAGCTCAAAGAAATATCTTATATACACGCCGAAGGGTATCCTGCGGGAGAAATGAAACACGGTCCGATCGCTTTAATCAACCCTAAATTCCCCTCGATCGTTATTGCTCTTAAGGATAGCGTATATGAAAAAATGATCTCGAATATCGAAGAAACTCGCGCCAGAAAAGGACCGATAATTGCTGTTGCGAGCGAAGAAGACAATGAAATTTTTAAATATAGCAAAGACGTGATGTTCATTCCAAAAGTTTCCGAAGAATTAAGTCCTATTCTTGCTGTTTTGCCCCTCCAGCTTTTTGCTTATTATGTGGCGGTTTTACGCGGGACCGACGTCGACCAACCGCGAAATCTGGCAAAGTCGGTAACAGTCGAATAGGTTTATGGGATCGAAAAATAATACACGCTCTCAGACGAATCTAAAAAAAATAGTTGTTATCGGGGGTGGGACCGGGACCTTTACCGTGCTTTCGGGTCTCAAGAAGCATCCCGTTCATCTTTCTGCGGTGGTTTCTATGGCTGATGACGGAGGGTCTTCAGGCATACTTCGCGAAGAATTCGGTATATTGCCGACGGGGGATGTTCGCAGAGCTCTTATCGCCTTGTCTTCGCATCAGGATAAATTTTTGGTTAAACTTTTCGCTTATCGTTTCAAGGAAGGTGGGGTTAACGGACATAATTTTGGAAATCTAATCCTTACCGCTCTTGAGCGGGTTACGGGTAACTTCGAAGATGCTGTTGAAAAAGCTTCCCACCTTTTGGATATCAAAAACGGTGCTGTTTTGCCGGTAACCTTGTCTGATGTGCGTCTTTTCGCTGAACTGGAGGATGGGAATATTATTTACGGAGAGAGTAATATTGACATACCGAAACACGATGGATCGCTCGGTATAAAAAAAGTTTGGCTCCACCCGAGAGCAAGGACAAACCCCAAAGCGGTCAAAGCCATTATGGAGGCCGATGCCGTTATTTTAGGACCGGGAGATATTTATACTAGCCTTATTCCTAATTTTTTGGTGGGAGGTATTAATAAAGCGATCCAGAAGACTAAAGCCAAGAAAATTTACGTTATGAACTTAATGACAAAATTCGGGGAAACCCATGGTTTTGTGGCCGAGGATTTCTTGAACGTGGTGGAATCTTATCTTAAGAAGGGAGTTATAGATATTATGATTATGAATTCGGATATGCCCGATAAAAATATCCTTAAGCGTTATCGGAACGAAAAAGCATTTTTGGTAGACGAGGTTTTTAGCAATCCGGAGCAAGTTAAGCCAAAAGTGGTCCGTGCCTCTCTTCTGCGCCGGGGCGCTTTTGTTCGTCACGATCCCGATAAGCTGGCCTCGGTAATAATTCGATTGATTTAATTTTATGCATAAACGGAATAAAACAATGAAGTTGGCGCTCATTGATTTTGACGGCACCCTTTTTTCTACGGGTGATTTTTTTGATGAAATAAAAAAAGACATACAAGTTGGCCTTTCATTGCCCGGACAAGTAGCTGATACTGCTCTTAAGGCTTTTATTTTTTCGGGAGAAGGTTGTAACCACCTAAAACATATTGAGAAGATCAAAACGTTATACAGAGATTTAGACATAGGAGAGGCAAAAAAAATATTTGACCGATCTTTCTATACTACCGGTAGATTTCTTTATCCGTCGGTGGAGATATTTTTGGGACGTCTAAAAAAAAGATCATGGACGCTCAATTTGGTTACATCAGGAGACTCTGTATGGCAAAAAAAGAAGATCGAAAAAACCGGAATAAAGGACATGTTCGAAGATATATATATAGTCAAAGATCCGTCCGTAAAGACGGGTGAGATCAAGAAAATTTTAAATAATTGCGGCGTTTGTTTTCCAAAAGACATCGTTCTTTTTATCGATGATAGGCCGGGAATTCTTGAAAAAGCAAAAATAGCCATACCCGAAATCAATTGTGTGCAGATCGGCCACCGCGGGGTTATGCGTGAGAACAGGATGGCTGATTCCAATATCGCCGAATTTTGTCGCTCGTTTGAAGAAGTGGAGGATTTTGTAAACAAGATCGATAAAATCTAAATCCAAGACCCAAAACTCAAAATTTTGGTTTTTTCATTTGGATTTTATGGTTTAATATTTCTTTACGCTTTCTCTATTTTTTGATAAAACTTATTAATATATGAGGCGTTTTGTTCTTAATCATAATAATGTGGATTCCGCGGTGAATTTGACGATCTCCGTATTGAGAATGGGAGGCGTGATTGTGGCGCCCACGGATACCGTTTACGGGCTTGTGGCCGACATAAATAATCCGGAAGCCGTAAACAGTGTTTTTACTCTTAAAGGGCGTCAAAAAAATAAACCACTTCCGATATTCATATTTTCTTTTGAGGATCTCAACAACGTCGTTTTTGTATCGGATAAGCGAGTAGAGGGTCTTATAAAAAAGTTATGGCCGGGGAAAGTGACTTGTATCCTGTCCGCTCGCGGGTGGCTCCCGCCGGATATTTTAAGCAGGCCTTCAAGCGGTCTGATGTATGACCCTCGCGGTCTTAGGGTGGGGGTTCGTCTACCCGATCATCCTTTTATGAGGGCGTTGCTCAAAGCATATAAGTCTCCTCTTTCCGGGACGTCGGCTAATCTTTCAGGGCAAAATTCTTACACTAAAATAGCTGAACTGATGAATGATTTTGAAAAAATGCCGTTCAAACCGGATCTGATAGTTGATGCGGGAGACCTTCCTGTATCTTTACCCTCAACCATTGTCGATTGCACCGTGTGGCCGCCCGAGATTGTGCGTGAAGGAGCTGTCTCTTCGGTCGAATTCGGCAATTATCTTATTGATCTGGTTTAATTCAATAAGAGAGTTAAATCTGATAAAATTAATAGATATTATATGAAAGACAAGAAGATTGAGCGTCTAATAAAACTTGAAGAAGAACGACAAAGGAACACTTTGGGTTTAATCGCATCCGAAAATTTTGTTTCCCCCGATGTTTTAAGGGCTGAAGCCTCTTTTTTTATACATAAATACGCGGAGGGCTACCCCGGTAAAAGATATTATGCCGGGGCAAAAATTGCGGTTGATCCGCTCGAGAACCTAGTGAAAGAACGCGCGCTTAAACTTTACGGACTTTCTCCAAAAGAATGGGCGGTTAACGCTCAGGCGCTTTCAGGTGTTTCGGCTAATATTTTTGCATACCGGGCACTGGCTGATTTTGGAGAAAAAATGATGGCACAGGCCCTGGACCAAGGGGGACATCTTTCGCATGGATCACCCGTTAGCATGACCTCAAAGTTGTGGAGATGGGTTCATTATCAGGTGGACCCGAGCACCCACCTTCTTGATTATGACGTAATAACTCATGAGGCGGTAAAAGAGAAGCCGAAAGTTCTGGTCGCGGGCACCTCCGCCTATTCCAGAGTCATTGATTTTAAAAAATTCAGGAAAGCTGCGGACGCGTCAGGCGCTTTATTGATGGTTGATATGGCGCATATAGCGGGGCTGGTAGCCGGGAGAGTTCATCCTTCGCCTTTTCCTTATGCCGATATTGTGACGACAACGACGCACAAAACTCTTCGCGGTCCGAGAGGAGCGCTGATCATTTGTAGAAAAGAGCTTGAGGGTGCCGTTAATAAGGCGGTATTCCCCGGGGGGCAGGGCGGACCGCACATGAACTCCATCGCGGCGATCGCGGTCGCTTTATTTGAGGCATCGCGTCCTGAATTTAAAAAATATTCAGCGCAGGTCGTAAAAAATGCGCATGCGTTAGCTGGTAGATTAATGTCCCTCGGCTTTAAGATAATAACCGATGGGACCGACAATCATCTGATGGTGGTGGATCTCAGTAGATTTGGTTTATCGGGAGGGGAGGCTCAAAATATGCTTGAAGGGGTCGGGATTGTGGCCAATAAAAATACTATTCCCAATGACATCCGCCAGCCGATGGATCCTTCGGGCATTCGGTTCGGTACTCCAGGATTAACCACAAGAGGAATGCGGGAAAAAGAAATGATATTAATCGCATCAATGATCCACGAAGTTATTATTGGTCGTAAAAAGAATTTGGTAAAAATAAAAGTTAGAAACCTTTGTAAAAAATTTCCTATAAAATGACCATCTTGGACGGAAAAAAAATAGCGCAGGACCTCATGGAGGAGCTGCGGGTAAAAGTTGAAAGATCTTCTAAAAAACCAAAGCTCGCCATTATTAGGGTTGGGGCGGATGGAGCTACGGATTCTTTTCTTAAAATTAAAAAACAAACCGGAGAAAAAATAGGAATTGAGGTTCGGATATTCGCGTTTGCCGACGATATAACGACCAATAATTTACGTAAGAGGATTGCAGATATAGTGAATGAAAATAAAAATACCGCGGTAATAATTCAGCTTCCTCTGCCCGGCCATATAAATACCCAATATATTTTAAATTCTGTTACTCCGGATAAGGATGCCGATATGCTTTCCGCGCGCGCTTTGGGGAATTTTATCACCGGTAAAAGCTTGATTTTTCCTCCCGTAGCCGGAGCCGTAAAAAAAATATTGGATAAATATAACATTGAATACAGATCTAAAAATATTCTGATAGTGGGCGCGGGGCGCCTTGTCGGAAGAGGAGTTTTTCTTTGGCTTTCAAAAGAAGATGTGGGGTTTTCGGTAGTTACAAAAAATACTGCGGATCTTTCAAGTTATGTTCGGAATGCCGATATTTTGATATCAGGGGCTGGTCATCCGCATTTAATAACGGGAGATATGATCAAGGAGGGCGCGGTTGTTATAGACGCTGGCCTGTCCGAGCTTAATGGAAAAACCGTGGGCGATGTTGATTTTGAGTCGGCATCATCTAAAGCTTCCTACATAACTCCCATTCCCGGAGGTGTCGGTCCTCTCGTGGTGGCGATGCTTTTTAATAACGTAGTTATTCTTCAGGAGCAAGAAAAATGAACGCATTTGATTTGTATTTATTCCGGCCGTTAAACTCACTCGCCGGGTCATCCGGTCTTTTTGACAGCATGGTCGTTTTTTTCGCGGTTTATCTTTTAGCGGTGATGCTCGCGGGCCTTGCCGTATTTTTATTAATTACATTTTTCCCTCGGTACAGGCATTTGCGCAAAGAAAACGCGGAGCTTTTTATTTTCGCGCTCGCTTCCGCGTTTGTATCGAGGTTTGTCGTAGCACAGTTTATTAGGTTCTTGTATGACCGCCCGCGTCCTTTCGAGGTTTTAGAGTCGGCTAGACAGATCGTGGAACATTCAATGGGGCATGCTTTTCCGTCGGGGCACGCCTCATTTACCTTTGGTCTTGCTATTGCGGTTTATTTTTACCGCCCGAAGATCGGGGTCATATTTATTGCCGCCGCCTTTTTGGTCAGTATTAGCCGGGTGGTCGCGGGTATTCATTGGCCACTTGATATAATTTCGGGGGCTTTAGTCGGGGTATTAACGGCGTTTATTTTGAGAGCTCTAAAAAGAAAATATTATTGATCGGTTTTGTTTCCTCGTTTATCGAGAGCCAGTTTTAGATTTGGTAATATTTCTTCAAGAGAGTAGCCGAAAGTTTTAAAATCTCCTACGTGTTGCGCCGGGCGCTGGTCCGAGGGATCGCGCAAATGTTCTTCTTCGCGGTGAAAATCGGATCCCGCTGTATAAATGAGTTTGTATTGTCTTGAAACCGAAAGAAGGAATTCCGTTTCATCTTCGGTTTGCGACGGATTAAAAGCCTCAACTCCATCGATGCCCAGGCGCACCAGGCTTTTTAAATGTTCTTCAAGCAAAGGATAATCTTTTTCATAATGGATCGCGGGATGAGACCAGACGGCAACGCCTCTCATCTCATGGATAAAAGAGGTGGTGCGGGAAGCCGGGACGTATTTTCTTTCCACGTAGGCTTTTTTGCCGAGGACAATAAAATTTTCTATAAAGTCATGCACCGTTGAGATTGAACCGAGCTTTTCTTTATTTTTTTCATTTTTCAAAATAGCTAAAGCTATATGGGGGCGCGCGACGACCGCTTCGTTCGCCTCCCTTAATACGTCCCCAAATTCAATATCAAATCCCTGTTTCTTAAGACGGATGACCATTTCTCTTGCTCTTCGAATGCGGTCGAGCTTAAAATCAACGAGGAGTTTTTTTACTTTATCGCCCTCAAAATTGATTCCATATCCAAGAATATGTATTTCTTTATCTTCGTGTTTGGACGTTATCTCTATTCCCGGTATCACCTTAAGACCTAATTCTTTTCCGGCGGAAACCGCTTCATTTAACCCGGCCACGGTATCGTGGTCTGTAACGGCGATGGTTTCTAATCCCGAATTTTTGGACATTTCCACCAATTCTCTTGGGGGATATTTACCATCTGAGCTTGTGGAGTGTATTTGCAGGTCGATCTTGTTCATAAATATTTTATTATTATTGCATAGATAAGAGGTCCCGTAAAACCCAGAATAAAAAAAGCCGTCCAGTTTTGTCTTGGTGCCATCGAGAGGAATCGCCCCTCCCTTCGGTCGGAACGCTGAATTTTTATAGTCGTCCCGGCTACACCGGGACTCCCTAAAAATTCGCGCCTACGGTTCGATTCCTCTCAGAAAAAATATTATAAAAAATAAAAGCATGGCGATGCCATACTTTTATTTTTATAATGTATTTATATGACTCCGCTCGAACTCATTTTATCAAAAATTTCTGAAAAAAGCCAAACGAAATCGCTCCGCTCGGCTCCGCGCTGACGCGCGGGGCGGCGGGGCTATGCTTCGGCTCGCGGGCAGAACATTTTTAGGGAATGGGAATGAAAAGAAATGAAATAAAAAAACGGGGTGTTTATTTTTTGTTTTCTTTGTGATAAATTAAAGATGTGGAAAATAAATTTGACTTTCAGAGAGAGAGTATGCTTTTTATTAGGTGAATATATCAAGGGGATAAAAATAAAAGGTCGAATCCCCGCTTGTTAGCAAATGAGTGTAAAGTCATAAAATTCTTAGTTATGAATAAAAAATTCTATATTGGTTTTGGTGTTTTTCTGTTAGTACTTTTTATTATTGGTGCAATTTACTGGCAGTCGCAAAAAGTAGCTGTCTCGCCAATAGAATCAGAGGTTTCTTTTGAAGAGCAAGCTCTTGAACAAGATGCCGCTGATTTAGAGGGATTGGAAAAAGACCAGTCTCTGGAGAATCTTGAACAGGATTTAAACGAAATTGCTGAAGAAATTATTCCGGCAACATCTGGCAAAAAGATAGACATAACCTCAATAGAAAATCTGGAAAGCGAACTTGCTTTAGAATTAAGCGGTTTCTCCAATGACTTAAGCGATTTGGAGGGTGGATTTATCAACGACACTTCTTTAGACACCCTTGATAGCGGATTATCAAATGTCGTTGAATAAGGTCGAAATAAGTAAATGTTAATTAACTTAAACTACTATGACTAAAACAACTAAAATTATCAGTACTCTTGCGGTTTTGGCGATTCTCGTTGGATTAATGAGTCAATCCGCTTCAGCTCTTACTCTTAAAGAAAGGGATGCTAATGCCAAGGCAAAATATCAGCAAGCGCAGGGGCAATACCAAAAGGAAGTCAATTTTTACAAAAGCGCGCGCCAAGATTTTCTGAACGCCAGAACGAAATACCAGCAGTTTAGGAACGCTGATAACAAAAAAGTTCTTGAAGATGCGGCGAGAAACTACTTAGAAAAAGCAGTTAAGAGTTTGATTAGTAGGCTGGAGACGATAAAAAATTGGGTTGCCAATCGCGGCGCTCTTCCGGAGGCAGAAAAACAGGCCATCGTTGCGGAAATTAATCAGGATATTAATTGGCTGAATGAGAGACTGCCCAAAATTCAGACTGCTTCGCCGACAGCTATCAAAGAAGAAGCAAAAACCGTTCGGGAGTACTGGAAAAATCATCGGGCAAAAGTGAAAAGGATTACTGGCCAAATTTGGGCGGCCCGAATTAGTTTTGTTATCGGCAAGGCGGAAGGTTTTTCGGTTAAAGTAGACGCCAAAATTCAGGAGTTAAAAGCGGCCGGAAAAGACACAAGCCAACTTGAGACTTGGTTATCTGATTTTAATCAGAAGTTGTCTTTAGCAAAGGAAAAGTACGAAGCAGCTAAAGCAAAATTCCAAGCAATTTCTAGTTTGGCTGAGGCTAATCATCTTTTCCGAGAAGGACACCAATTTATTAAAGAAGCAGATCAGTATATTAGACAGGCTCACGCCCAATTGGTGCAGATTGTTAAGGAAATGAGAAAAATAGGTGCAACCGTGGAGTAACGCCAGGAGTTCCTTTGACACCGGCAGAATAACATTCAGAGCAGAAAGATATAACTTACAAAATCCAGTTTAGGCTGCATTTTGTAGTTTTGTTATATCCTTTCTCCCATTCCCTAAAAATGTTCTGCCCGCGAGCCGAAGCATAGCCCCGCCGCCCCGCGCGTCAGCGCGGAGCCGAGCGGAGCGATTTCGTTTGGCTTTTTTCAGAAATTTTTGATAAAATGAGTTCGAGCGGAGTCATATAAATACATTATAAAAATAAAAGTATGGCATCGCCATGCTTTTATTTTTATAATGCCCTCGAGAGGAATCGAACCTCTATCGCAAGATTCGGAATCTTGCATTTTATCCGTTGAACTACGAGGGCCCCTACTACGTCCCGTTTCCAACGGGACTTCGAAGGGTAAGCGGTGAGTTTAAGCATTGCTTGTCCATCCGAAGCTCGGCCGGAAAGTCGAGCGTAGGAGGAAACTAGGATGGTCAAAAGGGTTGCCAAAACTCTTAATTTGTTTTAATATTAAGTCGGTTTTGAAAATAAATCAATAAACTCATTTAACAGGAGGATGCCTTGAAAAGGCCGAAGTTTAAACCCGAAGCATATATTGGCGGTAAGGCTTTAAAACCCGAAACTTTAATGATGAATTACGGCTATAATCCTCAATGGTCTGAAGGAGCGATTAAGCCGCCCATTTTCCAAACGTCCACTTTTGTTTTTAAGAACGCCGAAGACGGCGAAGATTTTTTCAAGATGGCTCATGGCGAAAAAATGAGCGGTCCGATAAGGTCTCCCGGTCTTATATATTCCAGACTGAACAATCCTAACCTCGAGATATTTGAAGATCGTATGACTCTTTGGGATGAGGCCGAGGCTTGCGCTGTTTTTGAGAGCGGTATGGCAGCCATAACCACCGTCTTTTTTGGATTTCTTAATCCAGGTGACGTGGTGCTGCATAGTGAGCCCTTATATGGAGGAACCGACCACCTATTAAATAAAGTGCTTGCCGGGTATAATATCCGTTCGGTGGGGTTTCGGGCAGGATCAAGTTTGCATGATATAGAAAATATCATCCGTAAAGAAAATATATCGGAGAACATCAAGATGATATTTATTGAAACTCCGGCTAATCCTACGAATGAACTTGTTGATATGAAGGCTTGCGCCGAGATAGCTCGTAGATTTTCTACGCCCGAGAAAAAGGTTTCGTTCTGCGTTGATAATACTTTTCTAGGACCGCTTTGGCAGCATCCGTTAAAACACGGCGCTGATCTTGTTCTGTATTCCGCCACCAAATATATTGGCGGACATTCGGACCTTGTAGCGGGTGCTGTTCTTGGTCCGGGAGAACTCATTGGGCGCTTAAAATCTCTTCGGATGTGTTTTGGTAATATGGCGAGCCCTTTGACCTGTTGGCTTATGACGAGATCTATTGAAACACTTAAATTGCGGATGACTTGTCAGATGAAAAATGCCCGCTATGTCGCCAATTTTTTAAGAAAGCATCCGAAGGTAAAAAAGGTTTATTATCTCGGTCATATTGCACCGACAGACCGGCAGTATAATATCTACAAAGATCAGTGCCTGTCTTCAGGAGCAATGATCTCTTTCGATATAAAAGGTGGGAAAAAGGAAGCTTTTACTTTTTTAAACTCGCTTAAGCTGATAAATCTTGCGGTGAGTCTCGGTGGTACGGAGTCTCTTGTTCAACATCCGGGCGCGATGACCCATTCGGGTATAGCCCCTCAGGATCGTCTTCGCATGGGAATTTCGGATTCCATGATTCGTATATCGGTGGGATTAGAAAATCCGGATGATCTTATATTAGATATCAAACAAGCTCTCGATAAAGTTAAATAAGTAAATAAAAATCGCCAAGAAATTGGCGATTTTTTTTTGAGTTTTTTTAAATTATAAATTGTTAATGTATTTGATGAAAGCGATGGGGTCTACGGGTGTATTATATATTTTGATCATAAAGTGAAGATGCGGTCCGCGTGCGGCCGCTCCCGTTTGTCCCGAATAGGCAATAAGTTCGCCTTTTTTTACCTTTTTACCCGGCTTTGTTTTTATTTTTGAAAGATGTATATAGCAGGAATAAATACCCGAGCCGTGATTTATAATAACGATATTTCCTTCAAGAAAATGACGTCCGGTGTAGGCGACAATTCCTTCGGCGGTAGAATAATTTTTTTCTCCCGGTTTTGCTTTAAAATCTGTCCCGGCGTGGTAATAATACCGATTCGGACGAACCCTTTTTACTCCATATTCGGAAGTAACAATCGTACTTTTTAAAGGGAGGGTGAATCCCTTAAAATATGCCGGATGTTCGGTGTCTTCGTAGATTTTTTGTAGATATTTTTTTTCTTTTTCGATCCTTTGGATAATCGAATTTGGAAGCGGGCTCGGTCGTCCTAAATGATAAACAGAGCGTTTTTTTTGTTTGATAATAAATTCAAGCGAAGTCAGTTGTTGGTTGTTATCATTTACGACTAGTTGATATTTGCCAGGGAGCGCGTAGAAAGAAATGGGGATTATCGCGTGCCAGTTATTTTTGTAAAAAAAGAATTTAGCATTATAATTATTGAAGACGTATGAATAGTTTTGGAGCGGATCATTTGATGAATTATTTATTATTACCGCCACAAAACCGCCCGGGTGAATATCTTTAGGATTGGCAATTTTAATCGAATATGGTGGAGATTGTCCGGCGTTGGATTGCAATAATGCGCAGAAAAAAATAAAAGCCGTAAAAATGACGCGTTTAAGCATTTATTTCTCCTTTTTTAAAGACCAATCATTTTCATTATATAGGAAAGGACTAATATTATAAAGTAAAAGTTGTCCGCTTTTGTTTATCGAGTGACCTAGTATATAGATAAAAATCCCGCTAAAAGCGGGACGTTATTTTTTTTGGGACAGCATATCCTTCGAGATACTTTACGGCTTCTTTCTCATATTCTTTTATTTTATTTTCATCGCTCCACACGCTGGACGGTAACGGGGCTATTTTACGAAAAATTCGGGCAGTTTCTTTTAGATTTTTTCCGGTATAGATATAAACACGCCAGACCAGATCAAAATAGCGGTCATAGGTTATCCAATTTGAAAGGGCGGCGTTATTAAAATCAAGATTTGAAAGTAACGCTCCGGTTCTTTTTTCGGTATCCGCGCACTCTTTTTGGGCTTCAGTAAAAATAAGACTTCTTTCGCGTTTTATTTCTGCTTCGTCGATATTCTGACGGTTATATAATTCTTCAAGAATGTTGTAATAATGCGTGACTATACGAGCTTTTTCTTTCGTCCATTTTAATGTTGCTTCCGCTTCTTTTATATCTTTGGTGTCCGCATGGGATTCTTTTAAAAATTTTATGGTGCCCAAATATCCGAGCAAGTTCCCGGTCGCTTCTTCCAGAGATCGGGAAAATGAAATATTATCATGCCAGTCTTCGTGGATGATCAGAAAAATTTGGCGGGTCGTGGAGAGCGATAAAAATGGGTCGGTAAGAGGATACTCGCCGGCGTGTCCATCAAGGCGGTAAATATAAGTATCGTATTTTTCTTTTATGGCGTCGGATTCTTTTTTGGCTTCCTCGATGTCGTCGAACTTTCTATTTTTAGTTGTGTTAAATGTGTAATCATAATAAAGGCGGTTTATCGGAGCTAAAACAAGCGTATACGTCGTTTTTACGTTCTTTTTATATTTTTGAAAATTGATCGTTTTTGAGATCCCTAGTTCTTCTATGCAGAATTTATTTATTCGGTTGATTAATTGTTTGGTGCGCTTGGCATTTTCCGGGATTTTCCCGTTAGAACCAGCCACGCAACAAACTAAGATGGTGGATAGTCCCAAAACAAAACACAACGAAAGAATCGGCTTTGTTTTTATCTTCATCGGATGCCCCCCCGTATTCGGTTTTTAAAGTTCCTTAATATTATTATAAATAAAAAAAAGGCATCTTGCCCTTGATTTTTTTTGTTTTCTCTGCCGTGCTTTGGTTTTTAAAGAAATTATTAGTAATTTAATGTTTTTATGCATGGATATTCGTAAGTAATTTATTTAACACTCGGTGTTGGAGGGTATGATAATAATAAAAAATACTCCGGATGAACCGGAGCAATAATAATAAATTATTTAAACAAATTTGCCGTTTTCGTAAACAACAATCTTTTTGCCTGATATTAAATAAGCGGTAACCTTTTTGGGTTCAGAGTTTACCAAGTCCCAGTGAAGAGACGAATCATTAAAGCCCAGATTTTTCTTTTCTTTTTTAGTTAGATCAGCCGGATTCCCGCTGTAGGCTTGCGTGTAAGCCGAGCCTACGGCAATATGGCAGTTTCCATGCTTTCCGCCGAAATTTTCATCAAAAAGGGTGTTGGCCATGAATTTGTCTATGCGGGAAAATCTTATATCGGTTAAAGAAAATTCTCCTATTTTTCCGGCGCCGTCGTCCATGGCCAGTTGTTTTTTGATAAAATCTTCGCCCTCTTCGGCCTTAACAGTTGCCACTCGTCCGTCTTTAAACGACAGCCGAACTCCTTTTACCAGATTGCCGCTACGATAGGACGGCTGGTCGGCAAAATAGACTCCTTGGGTTCCTCTCCAGTCGGGTGAGGTGAAAATTTCAGGACTTGGAATGTTGTGTCCCGAAACCCCAAGCCACTGTCTCTTTTTCCCCGGAGTAATTAGCATGTCTATATTATCCGACTCGACGCGGAGCTTTCCTGTTTTTACGGTTATGCTGTTTAAGCGCTTCTTTATTTCTTCGGAAGAAGACTTGAGTTCTTCCCATTTTTTTATCGGGTCATTATCGTCGAGTAAACATGCCTTTATAATTTGTTCCGCGTATTTGTCTATGCTTAGTCCCGAATGTTTGGCCAACTCCTGGGTTGGCAAAAGACATAGTGTCCAACCGTACAGTCCTTTTTCTTCCCTCCTGCTAAGAATATCTCTAATAAATTTAGCTGATTTTATCGATTCGGCTATTTTGGACGAATCAACCTCTTTTAGATGAGTAAGCGAACCCGGAGCCATAATAAAAATACGTCCGTTCAGATTTTTACAAAACTCTTTTCTTCCCGGAGACACAAATTTTAATTGGATGTTGTCGATAATATTTTTATAGAAACATAACTCCATCGTCGGCGGTTTTAAAAAATCAATAATCGGGTGCATGCCTTTCATAAGAATTTTTGCCATCAAAAATTCTGCCAGTTTCATGGATGACGGGTCAAGAAAATTCTCAACCGCAACCGAAATTATGTCTCCTTTTTCATACTTTCCTTTAGAGGCGCCTCTGGCCGTTTTGAGACCCCAAAGTAAAACATCGGCGTATTTTTCAAGTGTTTTGTCGTCGAAAACCACTGCGCAAGTCCTCCTATTCTCTTTTTTTGTTCCGATAAAAAAGTAGCATGTTTTTTTTAAAAAAACAATGTTTTAGGGGTTTTCTTTTTTGGGAAAACAAAAAGACCTTTTTACGGTCTTCTCGTTTTTAAGCGCGTGGCCAGGGAAGGGTTCCGTACAATTGGTGCCGCCGGTCGGAGTCGAACCGACATGGTGTTGCCACCAATGGATTTTGAGTCCATCGCGTCTGCCATTTCGCCACGGCGGCACCAATTAAACAGAACAGATCTGCCGACTTGCCCTGTACCATCCCGCCTACAGCAGGATGGTATTGGGGTTCCTCCACCTGGCCGTAATTTTATTGATTTTTGATCTTCTTCATCAAAATTATACTTAAAATAATTCACTTGCGCAATGTTGTCTGTATCTGTTATTCTGAACAAATAATATGACTTTTGGAGAAAATAATCAGTTGCGCCCCGCAGAAAGCGTTTTTTGGGTTGAGGCGTCCAAGGTAAAGGTTAATTCGCAACAACCTCGGCGTGAGTTTGACGAGCTCAAATTAAAAGAATTATCTGATTCCATACGCGCATACGGAGTTCTTCAGCCCTTGATTGTTGTAAGGCGGGAAGTCGAAGTGTCGACCGGTACATCTGTTGAGTACGAATTGATTGCCGGAGAAAGGCGACTTCGCGCTTCGCGCTTGGCCGGGCTTGAACAGGTTCCGGTAATAATCCGTAAAGAACCTTCCGAAAGAGTAAAATTGGAATTGGCTTTGGTAGAAAACGTCCAGCGCGAAGACCTCAACGCTATTGATCGCGCGCATGCTTTTAAAAAATTGATTAATGAATTTAATATGAAACAAAGAGATGTCGCTGAGCGGATCGGCAAATCCCGTGAATTTGTAGGCAACACCATTCGGATACTTGCTTTACCTGATGTTATGCAGCAGGCTTTGGCCGAAGGAAAAATAAATGAAGGCCACACTCGTCCTCTTTTGATGCTCTCCGATCGGCCCGAAGAACAATCCCGTCTTTTTAACGACATAATCTTCAAAAAAATGAACGTCCGGTCCTCCGAGGTCGCTGCCCGCCGTATTGCCGTTGAGCGGGCGCGTAAAAAAGAGTTCGATCACGAAACCAGATCTATAGAAGAAAAATTATCGAATATTTTCGGTACGCGCGTATCTATCGAAAAGAAAGGAGAAGGGGGGAGGATATCCATAGATTTTTTCTCACCGGACGAACTTTATGGCTTTTTTCATAAGGTCTCTGGAGATGATGATCCGGGGAAAGGCGGCGCTCATTTAGCCGGAAAAGACGACATGCAAGAGGCGTCCTTTTCGGAGTCCGGAGCGGATCCGATGATGGAACGAAGGGAAAATTTGATATCGGGGGGCCAAAACCAAGAAAGCCCGGATGAGATACCGGGGAGCATTCCTGAAAATTTTGAAGACCGAAAATTTGGGCAGAGCCCTGCAACAGATGAAGACCTGAGAACTTTTACTATTTAAACCTCTTTAGTTCGATTGAATACACCCCATGTACTTTTTTGATGCGAGTTTTTACTTTTTCTATTTGTGATTGATCAACGGGCGTGAAGCTTAAAGTGATGGATGGATAATTTTTTCCGGCCGCGTGACTTTCAATATCCTCGATGTTTATTTTAAGAGATGATAGCGCGTTGGAGATATCTTTTAAAATGCCTACCCTGTTTTTGCATGTCACGATTAATTCTACCGATTTTAGTTTTTTGGACTGTATCGAAAATTGTTTTTCTTTTTTGCGCAGAAGCGATTTTATGTGTGATTTTGCCACGGAAGTTTTTGCTATCTCCAGCCATTCCTGTGAAGGTTTGCGGTCTTTTTTTGTAAGAATCTCGACCACGTCTTCGGATTGAAGCTTGTGGTTAAACGGGACCATTTTGCCGTTTACTTTCGCTCCGACCGCGTGATTCCCGATTTCTGAGTGTATGTGATACGCAAAATCAAGTGGCGTGGCATCTTCCGGAAGATCTATGACGTCTCCTTTGGGCGTGAGCACAAATATGCGATCTTTGAAGAAATCTATTTTAAGAGCTTCCAAAAATTCGGCCGAATCCATATTTTTTTTTGTGAATTTTTTTTGCCATTCTCTTAATTGAGTCACCCAGATAAAACGCGACCCCTTGAAGCCTTCGGCACGCTTTGGTTTACCTGCCTCCGCCCACGCCCAATGCGCGGCAATACCTATTTCGGCTTCATGGTGCATCTCAGCCGTTCTTATCTGGAATTCCACGACTTTTCCGTCTATACAGAAAACCGTTGTGTGGATCGATTGGTAGCCGTTCGGTTTAGGAAGAGCAATAAAATCTTTAATGCGTCCGGGCAACGGTTTCCAGTTTTTATGGATTATACCCAGAGCGCCGTAGGCGTCCTGGATATTTGAAACTATGATGCGTACCGCGACCAGATCGTAGATAAGGTCCCAATCCATGTCGTATCTTAAAAGTTTTTTCCATAAGCTATAATAATGTTTGGCTCGCGCATTTACCTCAAGCGGACGTAAGTTTTCTTGCCCCAGCTCTTTTTTGACTATAGGGATAATGCGTTCGATATAATATTCACGCATTGGCACCCGCTTTTTCACTTCTTGTTGCATCCATTTGTATTCCTCCGGATAAACATAGCTAAAAGCGAGATCTTCAAGCTTGGCTTTTATGTCCCAGATACCGAGTCGATCCGCGATAGGGGCATATATCTCCAGAGTTTCTTTGGCTATACGGATGCGTTTTTCGGGGTAGGGAAGGCTTGAGAGGGTTTCCATGTTATGCAGTCGGTCCATTAGTTTTAGGACAACAACCCGAATATCTTCGGCGATAGCGAGGAACATTTTGCGCATGGATTCGGCTTGGCGCTGGACTCCGTGATATTTAATCTTATCCACCTTAGTAACTCCGTTTACCAAAAATGCCACATCGGCTCCAAAATGTTTTTTGATATCTCTTGAGGTGGTTTTTTGATCCTCTATTGTGTCATGAAGAAGGGCAGCGCTTATGGTATTTGCGTCCAGCCCCATAGCAGCGATAGAAAGCGAAACTTTTATCGGATGTTCTATGTAATTTTCTCCGGAATACCTTTTTTGTCCTTCGTGCGATTTTTCGGCAAAAAAGAAGGCCTTTTCTATAAGGCTCCTGTTTTCGAGTCCGGCTTTATATTCGTCCAGTTTGTTTTGATATTCAGACCAGTCCATTTTTTAAATAAAATTTTTATGGATATTCTAATTTAAAGGGTCCTCTTTTTTGTCGGATTCCGTTATTTGTAACCCGCATTCTTTGTTGGAGCATTTTACGTGGTTTTTCATTTGTACCAGGGCATTTTTGCATTTCGGGCAAAGTTCGCCCGTCGGTCTTTGCCATGTCGCGAAGCTGCAATCGGGATATTTTGAACATCCATAAAATACTCTGCGTTTTCTGGTGCGTCTTTCAACTATATCACCTTCATTGCATTTTGGGCATTTTATCCCGAGTGGTTCTGGCGGTATAATCTTGGTGAATTTGCAGTCCGGGTATCCGGAACACGCGATGAACTTTCCGTAACGGCTGTATCTGATGACAAGTGGTTTTCCGCATTCGGGGCACATTTCTCCCGTTTCTTGGGCCATCACTTCTTTTTTTACGGTTTCATATTTTTCTTCTAGGTTTTTGGCGAAGGGGTCATAAAAATCTTTTAGCACCGTTTTCCATTCTTTTTCTCCATCCGCGATTCTGTCAAATTCTTCCTCCATTAAAGCGGTAAAATCGATGTCCACTATCTTAGGGAAGTGCTCGACGAGCATCTTGTTTACTTTCTCGCCTATTTCGGTCGGGGTGAGATATTTATTTTCGTTTTTAAAAGCGTAACCGCGTTCCTGTATGGTGGACATTATCGGCGCGTAGGTTGAAGGTCTCCCAATGCCGAATTTTTCAAGAATTTTGATAAGAGAGGCTTCGGTAAATCGCGGGGGGGCTTGTGTCTGCTTTTCAATCGAATTGACCTCGAGCGCTTTTAGTTGGTCGCCTTCCGTGAGTTCGGGGAGAATTACGTCCTCTGCCCCCGATGGATTCAATTTCATATAACCGTCGAATTTGAGAACCGAACCGGAAGATCGGATCTTGTAAATATTTTCTCCGGGGTTAGAGGCTTCTATTGTCATTATTATTTGGTTAAAAATGGCGTTCGGCATCTGGCTTGCCAGAAATCTTTTCCAGACGAGATTGTAAAGTCGGTATTGGTCCTGCGTCAGATCACTCTTTATTTTTTCGGGCGCAAGCCCCGGATCGGTCGGTCTTATAGCCTCATGCGCCTCCTGCGCTCTTTTGGATTTTGTTTTAAATACTCGGGGTTTTTCAAGAGAGTATGTGTCTCCGTAAGAAGACAATAAGAATTCCCGAGCTTTTTTAAGCGCGTCTTCCGAAACATTGAGCGAGTCTGTCCTCATATAAGTTATAAGACCGGTTGATCCCTCTCCTCTGATATCAACTCCTTCGTAAAGCTGTTGCGCGATAAGCATTGTTTTTTTAGCCGAATATCTTAAACGTGACCAGGCTTCTTGTTGGAGAGTAGAGGTGGTAAAAGGAGGGCGAGGCGATCTTTCCTGGGTTTTCTTTTTAATAGAGGCGAGGCGAAGATCCGAATTTTTCAAATCGCTTGTTATTTTTTGCGCTTCTTTCTCATCGGTAATTCCGGGTTCCGGGATAATTTTACCATTTATTATGCTTAAGTTTCCGTTAAATGCCATACACGTAGGTTTTGTTTCGGATAGGCAATCTTTTTTTTGTAATTTTACTTCGATCGCCCAGTATTTTCGGGACTTAAAGGCGCGTATTTCATCCTCCCGTTCGCATACCAGGCGCAAAGCAACGGATTGCACGCGTCCCGCTGAGAGGCCCCTCATTACTTTTTTCCACAAGAAGGGTGAAAGTTTGTATCCGACGAGTCGGTCAAGAATACGGCGCGCCTGTTGGGCGTTAACCAGATTAACATTGAGGGCGCGGGGGTTGTTTAGGGCTTCCTGTATCGCTTTTTGGGTAATCTCATGAAAAGCGATACGCTCAATTATTGATTCTATTTTTTGGGTTTTTTTTGTTGTTTTCGCGGTCTTCGGTGATTTTTTCGGTTCTTTCCCTAGCCCGAGAGCTTCGATAAGATGCCAGGCGATTGCCTCGCCTTCGCGGTCTTCATCAGTCGCAAGGATTATTCGTTCCGATTTTTTGCAAAGTTCTTTTAACTTTTTTATTACCGGGCGAGATCTGCGTGGGATAACGTATTGCGGGTCAAAATCATTTTCGATATTCACTCCCAGTTTGTAGGAGGGGAGATCGCGTATGTGCCCGTAGCTTGATTCCACGTAAAATCCTTTTCCGAGAAAACGGGAAATGGTTTTGGCTTTTGTCGGTGATTCTACAATCACCAATTTCATATTTTTTGTCATGTTATATAAAATGTTCCGCTTTTATTTTTGATCGCTCCTTTCAGTTCAAGAAAGGTAAGCTTTTGGGTTAATTCACTCGCGCTACAATTTGATTTTTTTATAAGGTCTTCTGCGTCATGGGGTTCGTCCCGAAGGAAAGAAAGGATGAGGTTTTCGGTTTCATTTAAATTTTCCGCCTCTTGTTCGTATCCGACGCCCTTTATCAGTTCAAGCGCATCTTGGGCGCATCTGATGACTGCCGCTCCCTTTCTGAGAAGAGCGTTTGTGCCAGTAGAATTAATCGAAGTTATCTCTCCGGGTACTGCTCCGACCTCGCGATTCGCATCAAGAGCGAATCCGGCGGTTATAAGCGATCCCGATCTTTCAGGGGCCTCAATAACTATCGTGGCCTGGGCCAGCCCCGCGATAATTCTGTTTCTTTGCGGGAATGTCCATTTTTGGGCATCAAAGGCGGGAGGGAATTCCGAAATTACAGCTCCTCTATTCTCGATGATTTTTTCGGCAAGACCTTTGTTGGACGACGGGTATATTTTTTCAAGACCCGATCCGAGTACGGCGAAGGTCGGTGTTTTTCCGGCAATAGCGCCCCGGTGAGCCGCCGAATCTATCCCTAAAGCAAGACCGCTGACCACGCATACTTCGGCGGATGAAAGCTCGGCGGCAAGATCAAATGCTGTTTGCATTCCGTAGTGACTTGCGCGTCTCGTGCCCACGATAGCTACTTTTGGCGTCTTATTTTTTTCGATGACTCCTTTAAAATAAAAGATTGGTGGAGGGTGGGGTATTTCACGCAGAAGAGCGGGATATTCGGGGTCATTTAGGGACAGAAGACTTATACCGGCATTTTCAAGTTTAATTAATTCTGCCTCCGGTTTGATATTTTTTCGGTGTTCAATGACATTTTTTACATAATCGTTATCCGATAATATGCCCACAAGGTCATTTTCTTCCGCAAACCATGAATTTTCGAATGAGCCTAAACTGTTTAATAGTTTTTCAAGTTTTAACGTGGAAGTATTCGGGATAAGGTTCAGGGCGTGCCCGTACATATGCTCGTTTGACATATTCATACAATATATATGTATATAAAAAAGGTCAAATGTATCTTGGATTATAACTTAAAACGCGTCTTAAGATTAAATTCGATAAAAAACTTGACTTTAAGATTAGATTTATATATAATTATTATCAGACTTTTATAAAAATAACAGAAAGGAGTCGACCTTGCAGGATTACAGTGCCCACGTTTTTATTTTTGATAATGATTTTGAAAATGTGGCCATGGTATTGGATGCGGGGCACTCCGGAAAAGAGCCGGGTCTTACTCCTCCGGGGGGACGTCCGAAAAAAAAGGATGAAAATGATCCGGAAAGAACCGCCGCTCGCGAAGTCCGGGCGGAAACCGGATTGAAGTTCCAAATCCTTGAACGTTTCGAGCCAAGGCCGGTCGTGCGGGGCGAAAAGATTATTTTACAGCATGTTTACGTGGCTGTCGCGCTGAACAACGGAAGTCCGGACTGCGTCATACCCGGCGAGACGCATGGATGGAAGTGGTATAAATTCAATCCTACGGATGTTCCTTTTGATTTTTATGGCACAAAAAAAATGGAGCTTTACCGCACTTATCGTCGAATTTGGGGAAGTGAAATCCTGCTAAAGCTCGTTGAAGAACGTCGTTACCTTTCTTGGTGGAAAGCTACTCATTTATGAGTAGCTTTCTTTATTTATTACCCGCAACTGTTTGTGGTGTGGTGATAGAATATCTTTTTTGGGTCTTGTTTTTTAGTCAATTAAAAAATAGAATATATAAAACTTATCGGGTAGATATTATCCGGAGGAGGTATCTTGATAACCGCGAAATATTATTGTCTGGTTTTTACCTCAATTTTTTTGTTGGCATGTTCTTCTTGGAATCCTTCGGTGAATATACAACCCACCGACACAAAGCTCCCCTGGAGCGATTATGAGCAGGTAAAGACGACGACCGAAAAAATAGTAATGGGCGAGACCACCTATGAAGATATGCTGGCGATGGGGCTTAATCCTTATCTTATTCCTAATACAACAAAAATGATTGATGTCCGTCCGGAACTTCTCCCGAATAATTCAAGTAGAGTTGAAGACCTTCCGGACTACGCGCAAATTTGTTACAGGAAAGCCGCGAAGTGTGTCGGATACAAATTCAATTTGAGGCCGATCATGACAAAAGGGAACGGGAGTCTTTTTTTAAGATGGCTCCGAATCAAAAAAAAGGACATAACGACCGGATGGGGAGTTAAGTTCGACGTCTACCTCCTGCCTAGGGAAGAATTCCAGGTTTTATCTTCCGATGACCCGAAGCGGAAAGAGATGGTCGTTATCTTCGGTCTTTTCGGCGGAGAACCCAATATTTATAACGTGGTAACGCGCAGTAATCCCCTCGGCTTTTTCGGCTCTTTTGTGGGCTCGGTTCGTAATTATGGAGGATATCCGGCCCCCGACCTTGATGTAAATTAATTATAAGAACACGGAGAGATCCGTGTTCTGTTTTTTTATTTTTAAATTTTAAATTTTTATTCAAAAGAACGTTCCATTTAAGGCGGAACATTAGATCTAAATTACCGGATCTCTAATTTAAGTATTTAAAATTCAATTAAAATTTAGTGTTTAAAATTTGGTCTTTTGTTAAAAAACCATTGTTAAAAAACCATTTGATAAATCTTGATTTTAAATATACTATTTGAATATAATGTCTACCCCGATTGAGCAAATCAAAGCAAAACTGGATATTGTTGAATTAATACAATCTCACCTCAAACTCGAAAAAGCCGGTTCGAATTTTAAAGGTAGGTGTCCTTTTCATCAGGAAAAAACCCCATCTTTTTTTGTATCCCCGGCGCGCCAGATGTGGCATTGTTTTGGGTGCCAAAAAGGGGGAGATCATTTTCAGTTTATCCAGGAATTGGAAAATGTCGAGTTCGCGGATGCTTTGCGCATTTTAGCCGAGCGTACCGGTATCGAATTGAAGAAGGAAGACCCGCAAGCAAGATCCGAACGAAATCGTTTTTATAATTTACTTGAAGAAGCCGTTTTGTTTTATGAATCGAATTTGGCGCGCAGAACCGATGTCCGGGATTATTTGAGAGAAAGGGGGCTTAAGGATGAGGTTGTTAAACAATTTAGGATTGGATATGCCGAGCCAAAATGGGAGGCGCTTTTGGAGCATTTAATATCAAAAGGTTTTAAGAATGATGAGGTTGAAAAGACGGGTCTGGTCATAAAAAAAGAATCAGGGGAGTCGCGTTATTATGACAGGTTCAGAGCGCGCGTAATGTTTCCATTATCCGATTCCTCCGGCAGAGTAGTCGGCTTCACGGGGCGTATATTTGCTAAAGACGGCGAAAATCAAAAAGATGCCGACGCTAAATATATAAATACTCCGCAGACACCCTTTTATGACAAATCAAAATTACTCTACGGTTTTGACCGCGCGAAATCCGAGATTCGCCGTAAGAATTATGCGGTTTTGGTTGAGGGGCAGATGGATGTATGTATGTCGCATCAGGCCGGAGTCACCAATGCCGTCGCGGTTTCAGGTACGGCGCTGACCGGATCTCATCTGGTGTCTCTGCGGCGTCTTGCCGATCAATTAAGATTTTCATTCGATATGGATCGCGCGGGCCTCCTTGCCGCGAGAAAGGGGATTGATCTCGCTATTAGAGAGGGTTTTGACGTAAAAGCGGTAATACTTCCGGATGGCGAGGACCCGGCTGACGTTATCAAGAGAGAGCCTGAAGAGTGGAAAAGGGCGGTAAGCTCCGCCAGGCCTTTTATTGAGTTTTATCTTGATATTATAAGGTCAAAAATCAAAGATGAGCGTGAATTCCGCAATAAGGTGATAAAGCATGTTTTGCCTTATGTCGCCGATCTCGCGAGCGATGTTGAGCGGGCTCATTGGATTAAAGAAATGGCCGGGCGTCTTTTGTTGTCGGAGGAGCCTTTATGGAATGACCTTAACAGAATAATTTCGGCGCGGAAAAATTCAAAAAAAGAAGACCGCCCGGATCCGGGCGCCGATAACAGTAAAACCCGAAAAGACCTTATCGAGGAAAGAATCTTGGGGCTTTTAGTTTCTACCGGGAAAGATAATTTACCCTCTATAGCAGATTGTCGTGGAGACTGGTTTTCTCCCGCCCGCAGGGCGATGTTTAATATTATTGGCGCGGGGAGCGCGATTGACGACCACTATATCAAAAAACTGGCTTTGGCCTCCGAGCTTGCGTATGCCGACGCCGAAAACATCGATTTGGAAATGAAACAGCTTTTAAAAAATCTAAAAAAAGAATTTTTAAGAGAAAAACTCGAAGAAACTTCTTTAAAGATACGCCAAGCCGAACGGGAAGGATCAAACGATGCCCTTATAGTAAGTTTGGATGAATTCAAAAGATTTTCGGAAGAACTCAATCGGGAACAATAGTAAAAATTATAGGTGACAGTCTATAATTTTTTATTTCTAAGCAAAATCGCATTAAACGCCACTATCACGGTTGACGCGGACATAAAAAGTGCCGCAAGAGCGGGCTGGAGAAATATTCCTTTGAACGCAAGGACCCCCGCGGCCAGCGGGATGGCTATTACGTTATATCCGGTCGCCCAGAAAAGATTTTGGAGCATTTTTGAATAAGTAAATCTTGATAGTTTGATGACTTTGGGTATGTCGCGCGGGTCATTTTTTACTAGAATAATGCCCGCCGATTCTATCGCCACATTTGTACCGGCTCCTATCGCGATGCCGAGATCGGCCTGTGTTAGAGCTGGGGCATCATTTACTCCGTCTCCCACCATAGCCACTTTTAGTCCTTTTTGCTGTAAAAATTTAACCTTTTCCGATTTTTGATCGGGGAGAACTTTTGCAAAATATTCATCAATGCCGAGCTCGCCCGATACCCATTCGGCGACATCTTCGGAATCCCCCGTAATCATAGCCGTTTTAATTCCCATTTGAGAAAGAGTTTTAATTGCCTCGCGCGACTCTTCGCGTATGACGTCCGTAAGAGCGATCGCGCCGATCACCCCTCCCTTTACTATTACAAAATTTACGGTCTTTCCTTGGCCGGTAAGTTTTTTTGATATTTCTTTAATTTCATCGTTCAGCGTTATCCCTCTTTCTTCGGCAAGAGAGTGGCTACCCACCAGGATTTCTTTTCCTCCTATTTCGGCGCGCACCCCTAAGCCCGGTATTCTTTTAAAATTTTCGGTATCAAGCAGGGAAATATTTTTATTTTTAGCTTCCCGCACCATCGCTTTTGCGAGCGGGTGTTCGGAGTAGGCGTTTACGGAAGCGGCGTATTGCAGAACCTCCTCTTTTTTATTTTGGGTCGCGGGAATTATCCGGTCGATCCCGAATTCTCCGCGGGTGAGGGTTCCGGTTTTATCGAAAAGAACTATATCGATATTTCTTGCCGCTTCTAACGCTAGTCGTTGTTTGACCAGAAAACCGTTCCGCGCGGCTTTAGTCGTCGATATGGAGCTGACCAGCGGAATCGCAAGACCTAAAGCATGAGGGCACGTGATTACAAGAACGGCTACCATTCTTGAGACGGCAAATTCGGGGCTGGAAAATAAAAGCCAAACAACAAGAGTGGCTATTCCGGTTACGACCGCAATGATTGTAAGAAAATAAGCGGCCCGATCAGAGAGTATCTGCAGGCGCGATTTGGAACTTTGGGCCTCCGCGACCAGGCGCATGACTCCGGCTAAAAATGTTTCTTCACCGATCTTTGAAACTTCTATTTTCAACGAACCGTCTCCGTTCGTGGCGCCGGCTATTACGGCATCGTCCGGTTTTTTCGGCACCGGCTTGGATTCCCCTGTTACTATGGATTCATTTACATCCGATATTCCTTCTCTTATTATCCCATCGGCAGGAATTCTCCCGCCCGGTTTGATGAGCACAATATCGCCCTTTTTAAGTTCTGATATGAGGATGATTTCTGTTTTACCGTTTCTCAAAACCTCGGCTTCATCGGGAAGCAGTTTTGAAAGCTCTTTTAACGCTGATTGCGCGCCGGTAACCGCGCGCATCTCAAGCCAATGTCCGAGAAGCATGATCGTTATCAGGGTGGCAAGCTCCCAAAAAAGAGTTTCGGTCCTACCTAAAAAGGTCATGGCAACGCTATAAAAATAAGCGACGGACACGGCAAGGGCGATAAGAGTCATCATTCCGGGTAGTCGCGCTTTTAGCTCGCGGGAGGCGGAAGCAATAAATATCCATCCGCCATAAAAAAATACTATTGAAGCAAGCACGAATGGCATAAACGCGGAACCTGGGAAAGCGGGGGCGGTGTAATTAAAAAGTTTTTCTAAAATATCCGAATAGAAAACTATCGGGATCGACAGGATTAAACTTACTATAAATTTGTTCTTAAATATATTTTTTGAATGACCACTATGTTTGTCTAGATCGGATTGGTCGCGCTTCTTTTTTCCGGGTACAAGTTGCATACCGCATTCCGGGCACATTCCTTCCCGGTCTCTGACTATTTCCGGATGCATGGGGCAGGTATAAATATTTTCAGGCTCTTCAATGTTTTGTTTGTTTCCGGGTACAAGTTGCATACCGCATTCCGGGCACATTCCTTCCCGGTCTCTGACTATTTCCGGATGCATGGGGCACGTATAATTTTTTTTTGAAGCGTTATCTCTTTTATTTTCGGCACTACCGCCGTAACAATGGCTCATATTTTTTTATTTTGATTAATTATAAAAATAATAATTCCTTTAATATATTTATTTTTTATCAAGATTTTTTAAAATATCGCAATTCCCGTTCGTCGTGTTCAAATTCAACTTAATTATGGTTATTTTTTTAATAATTCTTCATTTATTATTCTTTCATATTCTTCAAGCGGGTTCAAGCCGTCAATGAGCCGGCCGTTTATGAACACGGCGGGCGTGCCGGTCGCACCATTTGCGGATGCGTCCTTTGTATCTTTCTCTATCTCCGCTTTATGTTTCTCGGAAAGGAGACATTCTTTGAACAATGGAACATTTAATTCCAAGGAAGACGCGATTCCTAAAAGGTCATCGGTTGTATAGACGGAACCGTGCGCGTGATCGCCACCGATCGCCGCTTTATCGTGAAGATAATTTGCAAATTCCCAGTATTTGTCTTGGTCTCCGGCGCAGTTGGCCGCTTCCGCTGTTAAAATGGAATTTTCGCCCATAGTGATAAGGTCGCGATACACATATTTTATTTTTCCGGTTTTGACATACTTTTCCATGATCGTAGGTTTTATTTCGCTTTGGAATCTGGCGCAATATTGACATCTATAATCGCCAAAGTAGACAAAAGTAACAAAAGCCGCGGGATTACCCAACGTCGGATCGTCGTCTTCATCTATTTGTTTTATTTTTACCCCGGCGGTTTGCAAGCGATCATTTTTAGCGTTTTTTTCGGCCTTTTCCGGCCGTAAATAAATAGCTCCCGCAATTAATAGTCCGGCTATTATAATAGCAATGGGGATAGTATTTGATCCGTTATTTTTATTTATTTTTGGGTGTTGCATTATTTTTTTATATTAATTTTTTGTTAGTGACCACTCGAATCTTCTTTCGGCTATTCCGCCAACTCGGCGAATAATAAGAGTGGCCGTTTGAGGAGAGGGAATTATTTTGCCAAAATGCAGAATTCCCGAACGATGATGGCCTCCTACGGGATCGCCGTTCCATACGGTCGGTTTATATTCAGCGCCTTTTTCGTTTATAAGAACGGAAAGGGCGGTTAGGTCTTCGGTTATTTCCACGGAGTGGGTATTTAATATTATTTCAAAACTCACATCCGAAAGACTTATCGGCCTTACCGTGATCGTAACCGGGCCTTCTTTTGATACTTGAATATCTAAGGATGAGTCCATTTCTTCGCCGATCTTATTTATTAAATCATTATTTTTATTGTCCGGCTGGTTGGTTTTTATAAGAACGGCAATAACGATAACTCCAAGAATACCGATAATTATGTGCAGATTTTTTTTTATGTTTTTCTTTGCTTGTTGGACGCGCTTTATGGATAAAATTTTGGATGATAAATAAATAATGCCCGCAAGGTTAAAAAATAAACCGATCCAAAAAAGCTCTATTTGATATTGGGCGAGAACGGTGATTACTCCAGCGATTCCGAGAATAGGAAGAATATTTACAAGATAATGTGAACAACATGAGATCATGGCAACGGTCGAGGTAGTTCCGGTAACGCCTAAGACTCTCCCGCCATTATCTGAATTTCTGATTAAATTTTTTAGATATGAATATAAACCTATTTGGATTCCAAATCCCGCAGATAAACTCAAAATAAAATACCAATAGGAATTAAATTGGTCTTGAGCAAAATTCCAGCCCGATACTAGTGAGAGAATTGTAAAATATATTCCCAGCAAAATAATGCTGGCAAGGATTCCGTATGTGGCAGGTTTTATGAGTTTTAGAAACATAAATATTATTAATTAAAATAAAAAAGGGGAGGAGGGGTTCTCCTCCTCCTCCCTTGAGTTAACACCCATCTTTGCAGTGGGCTGTCGCGCGAAGCATCCAGCGCTTCATATAGCCTCCTTTCTCTTTATGGGGGATTTATTTAAGTCACCCCCCATATATATACTATGTCAAATAAGATGCGTTTTTTTATAAGCCGCATCCCGCTCCTTGAGGTGCTTTCTGCGGGTTAACATCGGAGCGAACTTTCGCAAAGCCCGACGCGCTTGAAAAAGCCGGGCCCAAGACATCTTTAGGGTTTATTTCAGACCATGATACCCCGCGCTTTTGGAAATATTTGGAGATGGTGGTGTAAGTGTCCTCAAACCAAAACGAGTTGAGTATTAAAGCGGTCTCATACATCTCCTTTTCGGATAAACCTTGCGCGGCCATCAGTTCGAGAGCTCCAAGCATAGCCATTCCGTGGTTGCAGTCGGGGAAATAAGTGGGATTGTCGCAACACGGCCGATAAATATTTTTGGAGGTTTCCTCCACCAGTCTTTGTTGTTCGGGAGTAAGCATTACGAACGCATGCATGCTGTAATGCGACATCGCGCTATCTTTGGCTACCATCCATCCTCCGGTCGAAGCAAATCCGCCCACGCCTCCTTCAAATCGCGGGTCGTTCATGGGGCCGGTCTCAAGGATGGAGTTTTTGTTTGCAAGGCCGAATCCCCACAGAAGATTAAGTATTATTCCGGAATTTTCACGCGTTATTTTGATGTATGAATTATTTTTACCGTAAAGAAGTTCTCTGGCATAGTCGTCCAATCCTCCTCGTTGGGTGTATATCTGTTCTACTTTAACCGGATCGATCACTCCCTCGTCTATCATTCTTTTTCCCAGATCATCCCACTTTATGGGTAATGTTACCGAATTTTGCGGGAGAACCCCTTGAGCTTCGATCGCGGTTCCGTTGGTAACGTCAGACGGCAGACTATATGACGCAAGGCCAAGCAAAACCACGAACATTATTGAGAAAACGCGAAAAGGAATCGATTCCGTTAATTTAATTTTAGTTTCCATATTAATCTTGATTATTGCTTTTTCTTATTGCTTTGTAAATGAAAAAGCTGAGGAACGCGAGAAAAATAACTCCCCAGAACATATCGGGTATGTTCGCTATTTCTTCCAGAACTTGTTGCGAACGCGCGAAAAGGATATCCTCTATTTTAGCCTGAAAATCCGGAGACCAGTAAACATTTCCGGAAAAGACCATAAAAAAGAAGATCGCGCCCATCGTCAAAAATACCGCGCCGGCGATAAGATTGGTCGAGTGAAAAAATCTTTTTTTACCAAACAGACTGAATTCCAATATTTTCCCACGGATAATCCGTGAGTTTTCTAAACTAAAGCTTTCGTAAAAATAGGCGATGAGAAAAAGAGGGAAGGTCATCCCGAAAACATAGGCAAATGTTACTATTATCGCTTTCCAGAAAACCCCGGAAAGTACTGCAAGACTAATCGCGCCCGCAAGGACCGGCGCGCAGCATGATGTGGACGCGCCCGAGAACATCCCCAAAAGGAAAACCGATTTAGGATGCTGGTCTCCATCTTGGATGGCGCGCGCCCCCATATTTTTTGGCATTGGAATGATCGAAAGCCCCTTGCCCATTACCGACATTATCCCGAGGCCTATCATTAAAGCTCCCCCAAAAAAATATAATGAGCTATGATAGTTGGCGAACAGTTCGGCGAGCCACGCCGCTCCAAGGCCGATAGGTACTATTATCGTGGCTATTCCGATAAAAAAGAAGAAGGTCATTTTCATGACGTGCTTTTTTTGTCTGAAAGCGGAAGCAAGGTATGATGGCAGGAGAACCGATATACAGCAGGGCGCGAATAGCGCAACCATGCCCGCCAAAAACGAAGCGGCGATCGATGCTAAGAATATTGTTTCCATAAATTTATTTAATTGCTTACGGTAGCCGTAAAGCTAAGATCAAGTCTCGGAGATTTTGATGAGTTTGTTTCGAGATATATCGTGCGTTGGGCATAACCTACGCCTGCCGGTCCGTGTGCCGCCGGATCGAATATTGCCTCAATGATCGCTGTTTCGCCGGGCAAGATGTTGACCTCGTCGGCCCAAGGGGCGCCTCCGTGTCCAGGCATTCCTATTGGTCCGTAATTATTGCCAGAGGCATCCTTAATAAAAGCCGTTGTACACATGCAGGATGTATAAGCTTTAAGTATTTGTATTGTTTCCTTTCCGTTATTTACAACCTCGAACCTGTGAGATACGTTCCCGTCTTTCATGGAAATAGTCCCGAAGTTGAAGTTTTTGCTTTCCGCGCTAAGCACTCCCGCGGAATAAGCGGTGTTGTTCGCTTTTCCGTTTTGTCCTTTGTCCCAGTTGGTGGCCAACAACAACGCAAATCCTCCTATGAACAAAATGCTTATTAAGTATGATGCTATTTTTTTGTTTGTCATGAATTTTAAAATTAAAATGCCCGTTCGGATGAACGGGCGCGTTTTAAATATTAATAATTGTCCGGATTGGTTTAATCCAATCGGACGCGCGCCCTTTGAAAATGAAGGTCATGCACGCTGTTATGAAGTGATATCCAAAAAAGGCATTCTTCCAAAAGAACAAAAACTGATTCTTTCAAATAAGTATTTATTTTATATAAAAAACCAAACGGCCGCCTAACTTTAAATAACCGGTCTAAAGACCCGGCAAACAAGAAGGCCGATAAAATAAAAATAAACAAAACAACGGATCCTGTGTTATTAAAAATTGCCCGGGTTAAAAGCACCGCTCCTGATAATTGATGTTCGGCTGACGCCAAAATTTTATTTATCGGCGGGCAAGCGTTGCCGGTCATGACCAGAAAAGGGCAAAGGGACCCGTGATTGTCCGCCATGTGCCAAGAAAAAACCTGCTGATTTATAATCAGCAACGCGATAATTATTAAGAAATAATGAAGAATTAATTTTTTATTTTTCATTTCATTTAAAATATGGGGTTCAGCGAGTATAGCATGTAGAAACCAAGCACTATAAGAAACAACCCCACTCCCAATCTCATCAGTCCCCGGTTGTCTTTTCGCCACGATTCCAATTTTTCGGATGAAGTGCCGAAATACGAAAGTCCGATCACTACCAGCAACGGTATTATAAAGATAAAGTTGTAAAGAAGCAAGAGAGGAACGGCTGTAGCAAAAGCTCCTTTGGAGAGAAGACCGAGTATTACAAGATACGGGGCGCCCGTGCATGGAAGCTCAACCATTACCACGAATATTCCCAAAACTCCGAGCATAAGAAAAAGCAATGCCGGGTTTCGTTTTTCCATTGTTTCTATTTTTTGAGTATATGCTTTTATCCTTTGCGAGGCTCCGGGGAACATCTGCAAAGAAAATCCTTTTCCGTACCAAAAGTAATCTTTTATTTCAATAAGACCCGCGACAATGGCTATTATGGCCGCGATCCAATATACCGTACTGGCTATCCCGACGCTTAGCGTGGCCTTGAGTATTCCGAGGCCTAAGACTAAATAGGTTCCGTATACTACCGCAGAATAAAAAAGACCTCCCAAGATCATCATTTTACCGCTCTTGAACACTCTAATCATAAAAGCGATTAGAAAAATAAGCACGCCTAAAACGCAAGGATTGATGCTGTCGATCAAGGCCGCGGTTATCACTATTCCTAATGTAAGTCCTTCCGGCATATTATCTTTTATTTTAGTTTATTTAATTGTATTTGAACATCCTCCGAATTCCGCTAGCGCTTCAATTTTTTGAAGTCCGATTACTCTTTTAATCTCCACCCCGTTATTCTCAATGACAAAGGATGGGGTTTTGGAAATATTTTTCTGGAGACAAAGTTCTGCCTGTGAATTTTCTCCTTCGGGGTGGCATTCAACCGAATTTAATTCTTTATATGCCTCTCCGAGAAGAGCTTCCTGCCTCCGGCAATTTCCACAAGTTTTTGATTTGTAATAAGTAACGTCATTCTCATTGAGACAGGAGACCAGCTCCGAATAATCCTCCGTTGCCACCGTCCCGGTTTGGGCAAAATAGATCACGCCCGAGGAGACGATGCCCGCGATAACAATGGGAACGGTCAGCTGAAATAGTGTTTTTGCGCGTTCTTTGGATGCAAAAAACGAAGTTATTAATATCCCAAACATCATCACTTTTGAGGTTTCGCAAAGAATACAGATCGAATCGATGAATAACAGCTCTGTTAGAGAAAAATAAAGCGATGGGATGAACATGAAAAGCGTAAGCAGGAAGATGGTTTTGAATATTTCGGGACTGCGCCTTGTGATGGCCAAAAACAAAATAAACGCGAAGAACAACAGGCCAAAGACCGAAATAGGTATTCCGAATATCGTTGAGTATATGCTTGTAGTTACGACGTCACAGGAAACTTCCGCCGAAAGATCGCAAAAAGACGTTTTGTTGGCAAGTTTAATGAATGTCAGATATGACATTATGGATAAACCGAAAAGAGCAAATGCGATTATCAATATTCGGCCTAGTCTGAAAGGAGATTTATTATTATTCATATCCATTTATTATATTATATTTTTTTGATTATGTTATGGGTCTTTATCCACATCGGCTTCAGGTAAAAAAATCCGCCGGCTTTAGCTGGCGGATTTTATTATTTGGTGTGCGTCTTTGGTGTATTTGACGCGGAAACTTCTAACGCAACATAGCATTCATTTCTTCGTAAATTTTTATGAGTTTCTGGGTTTCGGGTCTTTTGGGCAGGAGTTTGGTGAGGCGTTTGAACATCGGCATGCACCACGCGGCTATTTCTTTATTGCCGTGGGCGTGCTGCCAGGGTGTACAGCTGTAAAACGCTTTATCGTAGAGCGATCTTAAGGCGACCGAGGGGCTATCTGGCATAACGGCAAAAGCAATATCCATAAATTCATTCCACAGGCGGTGGAAATAATTGTCGGGGTGCTTCCAAAGCGGGAAAGGGATGTTATTTTTAAGGTCGTCTTTCGATGTGGACCAGGATCCTGCGGGCATCTGGTCTTCGGGGTCTGTTTTGCTGAATTTATGGAATATGAATTCAAGCGGGACTATTTTGGTGAGAGAAGAATGTTCGAATGTTTCACTGAAGAACGGAATTAAAAATTCACTTATCGCGTTTTTATGGTGGTGTCCTATGGTCTCAAAATCTATAGCGAGAATAATATAGGAATCTCTGGTGGTTCTCAACTCTTTTTGCCATTGAGCTTGTCCTATCACGAGCTCCATAAAAAATTCTTTTCCGGAATTATATTTTTTATGCGCGATCTTTTCGGACCAATAATTGGAGCGGAGAAGGGCTCCGCATTTGTTATACGAAGGGATCCAGTTTTGGGGCGCTTGTTCGTGTTGCGGAAGATTTGAGTGCTGATATACAAAAGGTCCGTCATCGGCGACAAACCACGAATATCCGACCTTCTTAAATAACGCCGGAAGGGCGGGCGAGAAGGCGAGTTCGGGGGGGAATATTCCCGGACATTTTTCGTCCGAAATGAAATGTTTTTGGAAATATTCGATATTAAGCCGGAGCTGTTTTAATACAATGTGTTCCGGCACAAGCGGCAGAAGATAGTGGTAGGCGGCGGTATTTACCAGCTCGATCTTTTTTTCTTCGTAAAGCTCCCTAATTCTTTCTCTGAAAGACATAGGAAGCTGTTCGGCAAGACTTTTCGCGATATCAAGCGAGATTGAAAAATTCTTATTTTCCTCAAGTGATCTGATGACGGGGTCGTATGATTCTTTGAATATTTGGCGGACTACTTTGTCTGATTGGGTCGGCGGCTGGTAGGCGTGCAGAAGAAAGCCGATGTATATCATTTTACCCTCCCCATTCTCCGGTATTTTCAATAAGCAAGTCTATAGATATATTCGCATATCGCGCCTTTTATTTTTATTGACAAAAATATTTTATGTTGTTAAAATTGGGGCAGATTTTAAATACTAAAAAGGAGAGTTGAGATGGTCATAGGCATACCTAAGGAAAGAAAAAGCCATGAAGGACGCGTCGGGCTTGATCCGAAGCATGTAAGCTTACTTAAGTGTTTGGGTCGCGAAATTTTCGTAGAAGAGAACGCAGGCGTTCTTTCGGGTTTTTCGAACAAGGAATATGTCGCGGCTGGCGCAAAGATTGTTTCTCGAGATGAGGTTTGGACGGGAGCCGACTATATCATAAAAGTGAAAGAACCCCTTCTGGAGGAGTATCGTTATTTGAAACCGGGTCTTATCATAATGGCTTTTTTTCATTTTGCCGGCAATCCGGAATTGAAGAAGATTTCGCTTGAGGCGGGTATTATTCCTGTTCCTTATGAATCAATTTACATCAAAGATGGGTCGCGCCCCATTCTTCGGGCAATGAGTCTTGTCGCCGGTGAGATAGCAGTGGATGTTGGGGCATATTATCTTCGCAAGATCAATCTCGCTAAGGGCGTTCTTCTTCGCGATGCGGTTGTTACTATAATAGGAGCGCTTGGTGTGGCGGGTTTCCGAGTTTACGAAATTCTTCGCGGATACGGCGTAAAGAAAATTTACGCTTTGGATTTGTTTTGTAATCCGGATAAAATTCGTCCCGAGGATATTTATTTAAGTACGCCTGAGAATATCGCTTATGCCATTCAAAGAAGTGATCTGGTAATCGGGGCGGCCGCAGTGAATCCGGCAAAGAATCTGCCGAAAATCATAACTCGTGACATGATAAGGTCCATGGAAAAATTTTCGGTTTTTGTAGACATAGCGATCGACGAAGGTGGAACCTCTGAGACGTCTTTTGTAACCAGTCATGATAAGCCGATCTATCTTAAGGACGGGATAATCCACTATTGCGTCCCCAATATGCCCGGGATCGTTCCTCGATCTTCAGCCCCGGCCCTGATCGAAGCGGCCTTCCCGTTTATTGAAGATTCTATAAGAACAACTAAGGTCGTAATAATTTAAGACAAGGGTTTTATAAATAAATGATCCCGGTTTCACTGGGATTTTTTTGTTCAACACTCGGTGTTGAACAAAATGATCTCTTCGATACCGAGCGTTGAACGCAGGAACGCTATAATAATCTTGGGAATTTATGACAAAAAAAAGTCCCGACATGGTCGGGATATTTTAATTTATTTTTGAAGATTTTTTGCTTCAGGGGGTTTTGTTATTTGCTGTTTCGTATTTTTCCAAGAAAGGAACATTTCTATAACCAAGCCGATGCCGGCTCCCATGAATGCTGCTGCCAAAAGGATCGAGGCCATAAAGTTGAATCCTTTGAAAAAATGGGTGAATGGAGAGAAGGCTCCTGGGTAGAATGCGTTAAGTATGAATAAAACTGTCGCGGAAAAAAACACATTTATTCCGGCGATACGAAGCATCAGCAGAAAAGTGGCCAATTTTTCCTCCTTTGGGTGGGTGGGGTTTTAATCGACAAGTAAACTAAACGAGGTAGATCTAATGATGCGCGGATATTCCTTGGCGCATTCTTTACAAAAAACTTTTTTATACGAACCTTTTCAAACCAACTTCCATTTCTCCCCCTTTAGATAGGGTCAGAGACCCAGATCCCCGGTATAAATGCTTAGAAATTCGGGAATAACGAACGCAAGCCCGATAAGCGGCAGAATCACTATTGCTACCATAATCACAAGCGACCACAGAAAATATTTCCTTATCTTTTCAACGGAGTCGTAAATAGCCGCAAGTTTTTCATCCTGCTCTTTTATTTTTTTTAAGACTTCTTCCTCCATATATATATAGTAACATAGACGGGACTCTTTTAAAAAAGGCCGCAGGAGCGCTCTTGCGGGGGTTCGGGATGCGCGGTTATGTCCTTTATTTCGGGCATGATCGACTGTATCTTTCCTATCGCCTCATGGCATATTTTATGAGCCCTTTCGAGAGAATATTTCGGGTCGATTATTATATGGATATCGAGAAAAATATGTTCTTTGTCTCCGCGATTCCTTATTTTATGGCATGATATTACGCCCGGTACCGAATTTACGATATTGATTATTTTTTCGGTTTCTTCTTTCGCAAACAAGCTTTTATCTGATAAGACGGATGTCGTTTCTATAAGGATTTTGTATATCATTTTTATGATGAACAGGACAACGAATGTCGCAACGATCGAATCTATGATTGGCGGGTATCCATATTTTATCAGCAGGAGCCCAATGATAACCGCTCCGGTCGTTGCATAGTGTGACTTGGTATGCATGGCATCCGCTTTCAAGAGTGTGCTTTTCAGTTCTTTTCCTTTTTTCAACTCATAGCGCGCCACAAATACGTCGATAATGACACAGACCGCGAGAATTGCGATTCCGGTCCATCCCGGGTTAAGGTTTAGTTTTGCGGGGTTAGAAAAATTTCCGGCAATTTCTTTTATGATCTCCCAGGCCGCTATCATCAGGAAGAAAAGTATTATTTGCGAAGCTATCGCTTCGTATTTACGATGCCCATAGGCGTGGCATTCGTCGGCAGGCTTTTCGGCAAGTTTTATCCCGAAATATCCTATAATATTTGTAAAACCGTCAAAAAGGGAGTGTATTCCGTCGGAAAAAATGCTTATGGCGCCGGTCAAAAGTCCCAGAGAGATCTTTGCGAAAGCGACTATCCAGTTAAGTATCAGAATACTTAAAAGCACTCTTTTTATTTCTCGATAGCGCATTTTTCATTCTCATTTCTTATTTTTTGAAAGAACCCTCTTTAGCGTAAATAATATTCGTTTTTTTATGAAAATCAAGTGAATCTCGTATAAAATAGCATTTACATGAAGTTTTTAGTGAATTTTATTTACTTTTCTTCGTGGTTATTCCGTATGTGGCGGGAGTCTTGGCAAGAGAACCAAAAGGATTGAAAATAAAAAAAGAGCTTAAGTAAGCTCTTTTTTTGTATTATTTTTTTTGAGAAGTTCCGCGAATTCAAGGACTAGGTCGGCATAAGTTGACCAACGGTTGTATCTTAAGATCGCAGATCTTTTTTTCTTGGGATATTTGGACCATCCGTTCTTTTGTAAATAATTCGCAACGCTTGCAATGGCATCCGCATGATTGAAAAGGTCAATGAACCCGTCTCCGCTTCCATCCACGGCAAATTTAGTGAATGACCACGGTATGAACTGCGGTATTCCGAAAGCTCCTTCGTCGGAGCCCATTATCGAGTAGGGGTCCCAGAAATTTTCATGCGTTATTTTAAGAAAATATTCAAGTTGGCTCAAAGCAAAATTTCGGCGAGACGGGCGTAGCACGTATGAGCTGAAAAGGGAATTTATGACCGATCTTCGGCCCAGATAGGACCCGCCGTGCGTCTCGATCCTGATGATTGACGCGATGATCTCGGGTGGGACTCCGTATTTTCGATGAGCCGCGTCAAAGTCGTTTTTAAACTTTTCCATATATCTTTTTGAATGCGCTACCGCATCCGCCGAAAGTATTCTTTTTTTAAAATCTCCTGCCTTTTTTATCTGCTCGGGTGTAAGCTTGGCCGGCAGGATCGAATAATCCAAAGTCAGGCGGTCATCGGAAAGAATGGTTTTTGCGTAATTGTCATGGAACGCCGGAGATAATTTTTTAATCAAGTCGTCTAAAGACGCCTGTACTTTTTTTTCCGGAACTATATTCTTTTTGTGGAGATGGGAACTTTGAACCGAAAAAGCGGGCGCTTCGGTCGCGCACAAAAAAAACATCAGAGCGATCGGTATCTGTAGAAGCAGAAGGTGCTTATTTTTAAAGTACATTTCTGCCTCCTTTGTTTGGAACAGCAGAGATATTGTTTATAATTTTATAATATAGTTTTAATGGGAAAGGTAAACTTGCTTTATTTTTTGATATCCAGTTTGATTGTTTTATTTTTTGATTTGGTTCCTTTGATTATTTCTATCTGACTTTGGGGTATGTTGAATTTATGCGAAAGCTTTTTTACAAGTTCGGCGTTGGCGTGTCCTTTTTCCGGCGCGGACGAAAGGTACGCGTTAATAATTCCGTCTTTTTCAACAAATCCTTTTTTCTTTGATTTTGTGAAGACTTTAACGTGGATGATCATGATATATTTTAATATTTTTTCGGATATAACCCAAGCGAAATCATAATAAAATAATCCCGCTTAAGGCGGGATTATGGTTTTATTGAAAGAACATCATTGGCATTTTTAAAGATTATAATATGTATGTGTTCCTTTATTTTGGCGTTTTTTTCCAAATCGCATTTTATTTCTTCGTAAACTTTTCTGATTTTGTTTTCGTGGTGCCTGTCTTTAAACTTTTGGATGAGGCGCAAAATGTTTTGTTCGTGCAAATATGATGGATCGCGATTAAGCGCATCAATCATGCTTTACTCCTTCAATTTCCTTTTGATTGTTTTTTAAAGACCACCAATTTTTTCTATGATATATGAATTTTAAATAAAAGAGAAGCCCCTGATGCAGGGGCTTCAAAATAAGAAAGGAGGGTGGGTTTATTTATTGAAATACCCTTGGTTTGCGACAGTTTGCAGGATGGCCGGAAGCGGAATGCTCCATGGTATAAATATCACCTGCAGTCTGGTCAGCGGGTCTTTGTTGACTCGTCGCGAATAAAGATATTCGCGGGACGTGCCATCTTTTACAAATGCGTCGATGGCGTAGCCCAGACCCAGCGCCCGGATCCTGTGGCGGTAAACCTGGTCCTGTTGGTACTCTTCCCATGCAACTTTGAATTTCGCGAGCGTCCACGGGGAGAGGCACGCGGCGTAAAAGTAAATAAGAGAGCAGGCGATCTTATGGACTAGGTGATGCGCTTGGCGGTACATTTTGATCCTCCTTTTAAAATGTCAATTTTTATTAATATATCATAAAATTAATTATTTGGCAATAGCTGGCAGGTGAATTTTCACGCTAATCGCACAGGAGTTTGCAGGCTAATTGCACAGGTACTATGGCCAGTCATACTACGGCCATATGTCACATACACACATAAGGCCGGACGATTGGCCGGTCATTGCTCGCAT